>ERZ838577.4-NODE-4-length-292426-cov-6.802467_pt1 | contig 292426 bp, 231 predicted proteins | sample MGYA00519682_ERZ838577 | MGnify/ENA primary metagenome ERZ838577 (study PRJEB31850, sample SAMEA3708838) | human gut metagenome | biome: human gut; feature: human-associated habitat; material: faeces | place: China | collected 2014 ... | reverse complement strand
GAAGGATCATTTTGGACGGCAATCGCGTCGAACCGGTACGGGCCTGAATTATTATTCCCAATCTACTCATTCGTAAACGTATTATTGCTGTGATTTAAAAAAATTATACGGCCGGTCACGCTCGAAAAACCAAGGAGAGGCGACTTAACTATACAAAAAGACAAGCCGGAATACCTATCAAACCGAAGATTCGTCGCTGATCCGATTTATGTTACGCTCCCCGGAAACCGATGTTTTTGCCTCCCGGCAAACTCCAGCTTTCCGCCCGCTGCAAACGGGCAAGGAATCATAGTGTCGGATGTTAAGGATAAAGCGTAGGATTATGTCCTGAAAGAAAGCCTATGAGATCGTAATTGTCCGAACAAAATAAGAGCAGAAGATTTCAAGGATACCCCTCACAAACATAACCTTCCGCCAAATGATAACAGACCTTAACCGGATTGAATTTCAGATCCGTTCCCCATTCCTGCACGGAGATCGATCCAATAATACGGGATCGGGGTACGGAATGTCGGTGCGATACCCGTCCCAAACGGATTCGTTCGATTGACCGGAAATCTTCCGGCGCCGGATTTCCACCGGTCATCCGGCTTCCTGCATCATTTCATGCTGCACTCTACCTACGATATCCGTGCAACACTGCACCACGGCGTAGCTGATGGCAAAGTACCATGTATCGGAACAGAATTCCACAGTATTTGCAAAATCTTCCATCAGTCCGGCGATCCGCCTCTGCAGATCGTACGCGCAAGAAAACATGCCCGGATTCCGTAACAGATCGTACCAGGCTCCGAACAACGGGAGCTGTTCGGCAGTCAGATTTACAGGGAGGATCAAACGTTCCGTATAATAGTTGTACGCACGAAAAACCGCGTTATTGAAACTGTCGTCCCGGAAAGTGTAATAATAATTCTGCAACGATTCAAGTCTGCGTACGGCTTTCTCTTGTGAAAGTCCGCTCCAGCAACCTTCCGTATCCAATTCTCCGACCCACTGTTCACTTTTTGCCCGATAGAACGAGTAATAATCCAATTTTGTATTATCGTCCAGAACGTTGCCTAATTCATAAGCTATGCACTTCAGTACATTCTGTTCCTGCCCGGAATCCGGATTTTGGAGATAACTGCCGATAAGCTCGTAATACAATCCGCTGCATTCTTCGTCTTTTTCTCCGTAAGCAACCAACGCGGACTCCTTTATCAGACGATACATCCGGCACAACCCTTCGACCGAAGAACGCTCCAGGTCTCGATAAAGCGCATCGATCCTGCAGATGATTTTATGACGTAACGCGTAATTGTGTAACGACGTAACGCAAACCAGATCGCCGACAGCGAGAAACATCCGAGAAAGCGCGTCGATCCGCACGTCGTTCTGTCCCTTTACCCGATGATTATATAAAAACGGGAGCAATGCCCGCAAATCGGCTTCAGTCATGAAGATTCCTGTTTTATTCCTGAGCATGAGATCAATCGTACAGACAAACCGATTTACTCGTTTTATTCCGAAATAATTTCAATCAAGTCGGGATTAGCTTCGACCGCCACAGCCAGAGTACCGGGCAATTCGATTACCAACCGTTTAGCCCTCGCACCTTTCACCTTCATAAACACCCCTTCAATCCCGTCAAACGGACCGCCGTGAATACGAATTTTAGTTCCTCTGCTGATATTCAACTCCTGAGGCGTAAAATAGATGGGCCGCTCGGCCCCTTTCACCGCTTGGATAAATTGTTCCATCTGACTATCGGGAACGACAAGGGGCTCGGCCTGTCCGCCGCCCCGGCGATATCGATATTGGAAATAATTATCGGCTTCCAAAAAAGGGGCTAATACAGTCTTTGTGGAGTGCACAAACAGCAAATCTCTTATCACAGGAACATCGGCACGTACCTTCCTGCCGTTCCTGATTCTGACTTCGCAGTGCATCGGAACGAATGTTTCGACAGCAGCTTTATCCAGACGTTTCCGCGTATCCGATTTACGGTTATACAGAAAACGCATTACATACCAGACAGGTTGCTCCCCCATATGTCACGTGTCCGAATTTCCTTTATTTTTCAGGCTCGATTGCCGCTAAATTTAATATATGAACATAACTCTGAATCCCTCGATACTATTTATTTCACTAGTATTAAGGCTGTTGCAAACGATAATTTCAAATATATCCCTTTCTTATCAGTGTCGTTTCTCTGTAAGAGACGAGAATGATACTTATTATGCTTATAATTAGATATCTAATATTATTAACAGAATGGCTCTGCAGATCATTTGCAAGTCGCTTACTACATAACTGCCGTTTAATCATAATAATTATCGAATCTATTAGAATTATCAGAGAAGATCCTTACTGCCTGAATATCAAGACGTATCATAGTGGATGTCAGAGTATTAGTCATACATAAAAATGCATTGGGAAATAAAAATGTTTGGCTGTTAAACGAATAATTACAATATTTGCATAAGGAAAGTCTCGTCTCTTACAGAGAAACGGGTACAACATTGAAAGATAGCAATGGCTTTACAGGATCGGTCGCAAGTTTTTCAAAAGACTTTCAATGAGCTTGCAATTATCTTTCAGTGAAAAATTTTTTGCTCTACAAATTACGTCCGATTAACGTTTTCCGCATTCAAATACAATTTCAAATACAATGCTATACGGGAAAGCTGTGTGCAACTTACCGGACAGAGAGACTTCTCTAAAAATATTTTTTACGGTATCAATGAAATAGATTGCTGTTTTTCAGATTGAAAGATACAAAAACCGTAAATTTCAAGAAACTACATATACTCTGAAGGAACAGAGCAGGAATCCGGTCGGCGAACGGCGCGGACTCTAAAAATAAAACGGCTTAGAAATTACTCTAAGCCGTTTTCGAGTGCCCAGGAAAGGACTCGAACCTTCACATCATCACTGACACTAGTACCTGAAACTAGCGCGTCTACCATTTCGCCACCTGGGCAATCCAATACCTCAAAAAACTCAAACCCTTCGGTTCCCGTGCCCAGAACAAGACTCGAACTTGCACGTCGTAAACCGACACTACCCCCTCAAAGTAGCGTGTCTACCAATTTCACCATCTGGGCTTATATCTTATTTGCAACAGGAATAAAGTTCATTTAAAATTCAAAGGAAAGCTACAGAAAGAGAAAAATCTCACTTCTGCGGCATTTTCCTTCTACTAACCTAAAACTACTAACCTAAAATGAACCTAAAACTTCGTTGCAAAGATAAAACTTTTTTCCGAATCGTCCAAAACTTTTTTCCGTCCGGATCATTCTTTTGAGAACGCCCTTTACGTGTATCCTGTAAAAGTGCTGCAAAGGTAACCAAATTTGGAATAATCCAAAATATCAAGACATAATTTTTTCGATTTTTTTTATTTTCCCGTTATTAATCCTATCTTTGCGGCTGCAAAAGGCGCGATGGGGCGACAGAGTTCGAATCTCTCTTCTGTTTCTGAGTAGCGCCGGATAACACAAACACAATCAAAATTATGGAAACAATCAAAATCGCCGGCGTGAAACGTAACGCATTCGGCAAAAAAGAGAGCAAAGCCGTACGTAAAGAAGGCATGGTGCCGTGCGTAATCTACGGAAACGGGGAGACCATTCATTTCGCAGTGGAAACGCGTTCGCTGAGGCCGCTGATCTACACCCCGCAGTCGTACCTCGTGGAATTCGACATCGACGGCAAAAAAGAAGTAGGCGTAATGCGCGAAGTACAGTATCACCCGGTAACGGATAACGTGTTGCACGTGGATTTCTTCCATGTAATCCCCGGCAAACCGATCTCGATCGACGTTCCCGTGAAGTTGACAGGCAACTCGGAAGGCGTCAAACTGGGCGGTAAGCTGATCCTCAGCAAACGAAAAGTACGCATCAGCGCCACCATGGAGAACCTGCCCGACGAAATCGTCGTGGACGTAACCAAACTCGGCCTGGGCAAAAGCATTTTCGTGGGCGACTTGCAATACGACAACATCGCGATCCTGACTCCCGCGTCAACTGCGATCTGCGCCGTTAAGATGACGCGTGCCGCCAGAGGCGCCGCCGCATCCGAAGCTGCTGCAGCGAAGTAGGACGACCGCGGAACGACCGCGACGACCGACATACCGAAACGCCCTGTCGCGAAGCCCCTGTAAGGGAAGCGACAGGGCTTTTTTCTTAAAAATCCGACACATTGAAATATCTGATCGCAGGGCTCGGAAACATCGGAGCCGAATATACGGAAACCCGCCACAACATCGGGTTCAAAGTGGTGGACGCGCTGGCGAAAGCCGCCGGCGTAGCGTTCGAAACGGGCCGCTACGGATCGGTCGCCGAACTGAAATACAAAGGGCGCACCTTCATCCTGCTGAAACCGTCGACTTACATGAATCTCAGCGGGAAAGCCGTCGGCTACTGGCTGAAGACCGAAAAAATCCCGATCGAGAACCTGTTCGTCGTCGTAGACGACATCGCCCTGCCGTTCGGCACGCTCCGCATCCGCGGGAAAGGAAGCGACGGAGGACACAACGGACTGAAAAACATCGCGGAATCGCTCGGGCACAACAACTACGCCCGGCTGCGTTTCGGGATCGGCGGAGACTTTCCGAAAGGGTTTCAGGTGGACTACGTCCTCGGCACCTGGACAAAAGAGGAGGCCGACGCCCTGCCCGAACGGCTCGATATGGCCGGAGAGGTCATCCGGTCGTTCGCAACGGCCGGACTCGAACGAACGATGAACGCATTCAACAACAAATAAGACAAAACGATGGGCGAAGATTTCTCGGTAAGAGTTGACAAATGGCTGTGGGCCGTGCGGATCTTCAAGACCCGCAGCGATGCGGCGGATGCGTGCCGCACGAACCGGGTATTGATCAACGGAGCTTTCGTAAAGCCTTCGCGGGAGATCAAAGTCGGAGATACGGTGACCGTAAAGAAGATGCCGGTCACTTACACATACCGCGTCGCGGCGATGGTCTCTTCGCGGCAACCGGCCAAGAACGTGCCCGATTACGTCGAAAATCTGACCTCTCAGGCGGAACTGGACAAGCTGCACATCCCGAAACTGACCGTTTTCGTACAGCGCGACCGGGGAACCGGCCGCCCCACCAAACGCGAACGCCGGGAGATCGATTCGCTGATGGGAGAGATTTACCTCGACGACGATTCGGAAACGTCCGGCGATTCAGAATAATCTTTTTCCGGTATAACAAAAGAGGAGCGCATCCCCATGCGCTCCTCTTCGTTATTTTATAACGAAAGCGGCTATTCTTCCAGGTCTTCCTGTGGCACGTCCACCGGATAACCGTTCGCAGCCTCCTCTTTCGCCTTTTTCCGTTCGACATGGCGGGCGAGGAATATACTCAGCTCGTACAGCGAATAGAGCGGCAGAATTACCAGCACCAGGCTGAACAGGTCGGGCGGCGTGATCACCGCCGAAACGATGGTCAGCAGGATGATCGCATGTCGGCGGTATTTTCGTAGGAAAGCGGCCGTCACGATACCCATCTGCGTCAGGTAATAGATCAGCAACGGCAGTTGGAACACTGCGGCGCACGCCACCGACACGGTCAGTACGGTAGTCAGGTACGAGCGCACGTCGATCATGTTCGTAATATCGGCGCTGGCCTGATAACCGGCGAAAAAGTTGATCGACAGCGGAACGATCAGAAAATAGCCGAACAACAGTCCGCAAAAGAAGCACACCGAAACGTAGAACACGAACATCCGGCTTTTGTAACGTTCGTAGCTGGTCAGGGCCGGAGCCACGAAGCGCCAGATTTCCCACAGCAGGTAGGGAACCGCCAGTACGACGCCCGTCACCATCGACACCTGCATATGCAGGTTGAACTGCCCGCCGAGCGCCGTATTCACCATATTCAGTTTGATATGGTTGATACACAAAGTGTCGTCGCCGAACAGCCGGTGCGATAACTCGCACAGCCAGCGGTTGGTCGGAAAGTCGGGGGACTGAGGCCCCATCAGCACCATATCGATGATAAACTTCTTGGCGACGAATGCGACGATCATGATGATGAACAACGCCGAAAAACCACGCACCAAATGGGGACGCAAAGCATCGATATGTTCAAAAAAAGTCATCTCGTTATCGGATGACTTTTCCTGTTTATCGGTCATAATATTCAAACGGTTAGCATACGATACACATTCGCGGTTCCGTAGAACCGCGCAAAGGCCCGGGCCCCTGCCGTATCCTGCAAGATTCTAATTCTTGGTAGTCTCGTCGGTCGGTTTTGCAGCGGGCGCAGAGGGAGCCGTCGTCTCGTTCTTGGGAGCTTCGGCCGTATAATCCTTGTTAATAGCGTCCTTGAACTCCTTGATACCACGTCCCATGCCACGCATCAGTTCGGGAATTTTCTTGCCACCGAAGAAAATAACGACCAGCGCCACGATCACTAAAAGCTGCCACGGCCCGATCACACCCATTATCAGCAAAGGTAAGTTAAGCATAATTTACATATTAGGTTTCACACTCAGGTTATTGCGGTCCGGGCCCCGATTCGCGTTTCCCGAAAGCCCGTTCGTCTTGCAAATATAACACAAAAAACAGATTTTTGTTGTTCGCAGGGCATTTATTTTAGCCTGTCCCCATTCCCGCGCATTCCGGTCGTTACGCATTCGACCGTCCAAACGGAAAAGCCGGCTTACAAAAAACCCCGCCGTGATCGGGCGGGGTCTTTTGTTTTTTCGGTACGTAAGCTTATTTCCCGGCCAGGAAATCGAAAGTTCCCGATCCCGCTTCGACCACCACGAAACCGTCGGCCGCATTGACGGACTTCACCGCTGGATTCTGCAACAGCGGCTTGCCGCTTTCGGTAACCTTATCGGCCGATGCGGCCGGGATGCGGATGCTGGCCGTCGTATTGGCAGGAATTACGACTTTCCACGAAAGTCCGTTCTCACCCTTCTTCCAATTGCTTTCGATCGGGCCGTACAGCGATTCGTACGACGCGTTCACCCAATCGAGCCCGTCGGGGAAATAGGGAGCCATAACGATTTTCTTGAAACCAACCTGCTGCGGATCGCTCTTGATCCCGGCCAAGTTCTCGTAATACCACACCATCAGGTCGCCCAGCAACATCACGTGGTTGCCCGAGTTCATCCCCGGATCGGCCGTATCGCCGTTCCACAGTTCCCAGATCGTCGTGGCGCCCTTGTCGATCATATAACCCCAACTCGGATAGGTCCGGTTCGTAGCGATCGTGTAAGCCAGGTCGCCCTTGCCGTGCTCGGTCAGGCCGCGCATCAGGAACTGGATTCCGATCAGCCCTGTGCTGACATGGCTGTCGAATTCGCCCTGGGTTTTTTCCACGATATTTTCGAACACCTTGCCCTGCAACGAATCGGGGGTCAGATCTTGCATCAGCGACAGGATGTTGGCCGTCACCGTGTTGTTGGCGTACTGACCGGTTTCGGCATTCAGGAACATCTGGTTATAAGCGCTCTTAATATTGGCGGCGAGCTCCTGGTAAGCCGGAATATCGGCCTCGTTGCCGCTGATTGCGGCGAATTTGCTCATAATGTTCAACAAACGGTAATAGAAACTGGTCGCGAGCAGGCGGCCGTCAGTCTTGCGGGCCGGATCGGCCGAGTGGATCAGTTCCTGGCTTTCGGGAGGCATACACCAGTCGCCGTACACGTCGTTGATAACGACATTATCCTTCATCTGCGTGTCGCGGATGAAATCCATCCACTTTTTCATCGAAGCATAATGCTCCTTGATCGGGCGGCTGTCGCCATACTGGTTGTACAACATATCGGCCACGCAAATGTAAGCGGCGGGCCAGGTTACGTTGCCGGAGTGCTGGTCGAACGTCCAGAAAGCCGGAGCCACGTCGGGCACGCAGCCGTTTTCGCTCTGGATCTGTTCGATATCCTTCAGCCACTTTTCGTAAAGCAACGCATGACGGAACATGAAACTTTCGCCGATGCAACCCATCGCGCGGTCGCCGAGCCATCCCATACGCTCGTCGCGCTGCGGACAGTCGGTCGGCATACTGCGGTAATTGCCGCGAATACCCCAGAACGCATTGTGGTAAATCTGGTTGATCGTCGAATCGGACGACTCGAACGAACCGACCGTTTCCATCCGGTCGTAATTGACTTTCCCTTTGAAATTTTTCAGTTCGGGCTTGTAGTTCAGTCCGGTAATCTCTACGAAACGGAACCCGTGATAGGTGAAACGGGGTTCCCAGCTAAACAGGCCGTCCGACGCAGGCGTATAGATGTCGGTCACGTGCGCGCCGCGCAGGTTGTCCATAAACAGGCTGCCGTCGTCCTTCAGCGTTTCGGAGAAACGCATCTTGATCGGCTTGTCCTTCTGCCCTTTCAGCGTTACGGCCAGCCATCCGACCAGATTCTGCCCCATATCGACGATGTAAGTACTGTCGTTCAACTGGTTGATCGAAACCGGGTCCACCGTATCCATCGTCATGATGTTCGGATTGCGCTGAGCGACCAATTCGCCTCCCGGAGCGCCTACCTTCCGGGCCTGCATCCACGCGCTGTCGTCGAAGCCGTTTTCGTTCCAGCCCTTCATCTCATAATTGGCGTTATACTCCTCGCCGTCGAATTCGTTGTTGGCGATGATCGGGCCGTTGGTGGTCAGTTTCCAACTGTCGTCGCTGACTACGACCGTTTTCGAACCGTCTTTATAAGTGATTTCCAGTTGTGCCAGCAGCTTCGGGTAGCCGAACTGACGCAGCGAACCGAGCAAACCGGCAGAAGGATCGCCCAGACGCATCGAGAAATAGCGCCCGTTGCCGAGGATCACCCCGATCGTATTCTGCTTGTCCTTCAGGAACTCCATCACGTCGAAAACATTGTAGTTGACCGACTTCGTATAGTCGGTAGCCGTCGGTGCGAAGATGTCCTCGTTGATCTTGCGGCCGTTCAGGTAGCATTCGTAAAAGCCCAGTCCGCTAATGTATAAACGCGCCGAAGCGACGTTCCCTTCCACCGGGAATTCCTTGCGCAGGTAACGGGCGGCCAGACGGCTGTCGCCGGTCAGGCGATCCGTCGCGTTCAGCGAACTGTCGATCCCGATCCACTGCGCCTGCCAGTCGCCGTCATCGAGCAGCGCCATCGACCATTGCGCGGCATCGCTCCACAGCGAGTCGCCCTTATTGGTGGTAATCAACACCTTCCAGTAGTAATCCTTGCGGGATTCGAGCTGAGATCCCGCGTAAGGAACGAACGTAGACTGGTCGGACGAAACGACGCCCGAATCCCACACCAGATTTTCCGCTTTGTCGAGATCGGTCTTCGTAGGAGCCACCATGATCCGATAGGAAGTCTGCATCACGTCGTCCTGATCGGATTCGATCCGCCATCCGAAACGGGGATGCTGCTCGTCGAGCCCGATAGGGTTCTCCTGCAACTCGACAGTCAAATCGACGACGCCCGCCGGTTTTTCACCGCAGCCCATAAAAAACAACGCCGCGCAAACCAGTGATAAAAGTTGATTTTTTTTCATTTTTGGTTTTGTTAAGGTTAGTTCGTAAAAATATCGTTTTATTTTTTATTTTCCAAAATTCTATCCGCAACGGACTTGCCGGCGCTTCCTTCTTCCAGGAAGCGTTTGGCCACGACCACCCGGACGGCGCGGTCGATGATCTCGAACTCGAACGGCGAATATCCGAGCGCTTCGCCGTCAACCTCCAGCGCGATCTCGGGCGACGACTCGATCCGGATGCGCCTTCCCCGGTTCAGGCTCGTCTTGCTCAGCCTGTAAATTTTCCCGTTGAACAGCACCTTGAAATGGAACAGCACCGAGAGCCAGCTCATTTTGCGAATCACGGTCAGGTCGAACAACCCGTCGTCGGCCACGGCGTCCGGCGTCTGTAACATCCCGCCGCCGTTGTACCTGCCGATCCCGATCGTAGCGCTGTAAACCAAGTCGTTAACGACCAATTCATCGTCGACATACACCTTGACACCGGTCGAAGAGTAACGCAACAGGGCTTTCAGCGTGCTCCACAGATACAGCCATTTACCCCGCTTCCCTTCCTCTTTCAGGTGGTTGTAACGACGGTTCACGACGGCGTCGAAGCCCACCCCGGCCACGTTGGCCATATAACGCTCCTGCTTGTAAGTCGCCTTGTGATACGAAACCACGCCGACGTCCTGCAAAAAAGAGTGTCCTTCGACGATCGCCCGGATCGCTTCGGAATATTTGTGCGGAATCCCGAACATCCGGATCCAGTCATTGCCGGTACCGACGGCGATCACGCCCACCAGCACCTCGGTCGTAGGAACCGCCTTTTGAATAAACAGGCCGTTGACCACCTCGTGGATCGTCCCGTCGCCGCCGACCACCATGATCTTGCGGAAACCGTTGTTGATCGCCTCAACGGCCAGTTCGATCGCATGGTACTTGCGTTCGGTGAACGCATACTCCGGCACGATGTGGTGATCGCGCAATAACTTGCTGATCAGCGGCCAGTCGCTCAGTCCCTTGCCGCTTCCGGCGACGGGATTGACGATGGCAAACCATTTATCGAACGTCTCCATAACCTTTACGATCTGAACGGTACATTGCGGAGCGTGGCCAGCAGATACTGCCAGAAACGGCCGACCGACGCGACGTTCACTTTTTCGTCGGGCGAATGCGGGTGCAGGATCGTCGGGCCGAACGAAATCATATCCAGCGCAGGGTAATTCGTACCGATGATCCCGCACTCCAGTCCGGCATGGATGGCCGTAACGACCGGTCGACGACCGAACAGCGACTCGTACGACGCGATCATCGTATGCAGAATCGGCGAATCCGGATTCGGATTCCAGCCGTCGTAACCGCCCTCGAGCGCGACTTCTGCTCCCGCGAGTTCGAATACCCCGGCGATCCGGTCGCCCAGATCGGCCTTTTCGCTATCGAGCGAGCTACGTAACAGGCAGTGCACCAGAATCTCCCCGCTTCCGGCGGTGACCCGGGCCAGGTTGGACGAAGTCTGTACCAGCCCCGGCATCGACGGATTCATCCGGATTACGCCGTCGGGACATCCGCGTACGGCCCGGATCAATTGCCGTTGCGATTGCGGGTCGATCAGCGAATCGGGCCGCCGGGCATCCGTAATCCGAACGGTCACCGCATCGTCAACGCCCCGGAACTCCTCTTTCAACACCGATTCGAGACCGGCGGCCAGCGTCCGAAAAACATCCGAGACAGCGTCCGGAACGACAACCGTCGCCGTCGCCTCACGCGGAATGGCATTGCGCAGGCCGCCGCCGTCGACCGACGCCAGCCGCAAGCCGTACTCCCGCTCGCACTTTCTCAACAGCCGGAACAAAATCCGATTCGCATTGCCGCGTCCCAGATGGATATCGATGCCCGAATGTCCGCCTTTCAAACCGCCTACCGCAATCCGGAAAGCCTTATATCCTTCAGGAACAATATCTTCACAATACGTCATGCGCACCGAAGCATCCAAACCGCCGGCGCATCCGACATACAGTTCGCCCTCCGTCTCGGAATCCAGGTTAACCAGTATCTCGCCGTCGAGCATTCCGCCTTTCAGACCGCGGGCCCCGTCCATGCCGGTCTCCTCGGTCGCGGTGATCAGCGCTTCCAACGGCCCGTGCACGACGTCCTCAGACTCCATAACGGCCAAAATCGCAGCAACTCCGATCCCGTTGTCGGCTCCGAGCGTCGTTCCGTCGGCCCTTACCCATTCGCCGTCGACACGGACTTCGATGGGATCTTTCGTAAAATCGAACCGCTTGTCGCCGTTTTTCTGCGGAACCATGTCCATGTGCGCCTGCAGAATGATCCCCTTGCGGGACTCCATGCCCGGCGTAGCCGGTTTGCGCAGGATCACGTTCCCAGCATCGTCGACCGTACAGGCGATGCCGTGCGTCCGCGCTTCGGCGACCAGATACGCCCGAATCGCCTCCTCGTGCCGCGACGGACGCGGCACACGAGCGATCTCGGCGAATTTTTCCCACACCTCGCGGGGCGAAAGCCCATCCAGATTCGTATTCATAAAAACCCGTTTTATCTAAGCTCTCCGAACAAACCTCAGCGCAGCCGTGCCAGCATGTTCTTTACATTATTTTCGATCCGCGAAGTGATATCGGCCGCTTCGTCCTTGACGAATTGCTCGCCGGTGATCTTCTCGTACAGCTCGATGTACCGGTCGCTGACGCTCCCGACGAACTGGTCGGTCATCTGCGGAACCTGCTGTCCGGGCTTCCCCTGGAAACCGTGGTCCATCAGCCATTCGCGGACAAACTCCTTCGACAACTGACGCTGCGGCTCGCCTTTCGCAAAACGTTCCTCGTAACCGTCGGCATAGAAGTAGCGCGAACTGTCCGGCGTATGGATCTCGTCGATCAGGTAGATCTCGCCGTCCTTTTTGCCGAATTCGTATTTCGTGTCGACCAGGATCAGGCCGCGCTCGGCAGCCATCTTGCTTCCGCGATCGAACAGCGCCAACGCGTATTTTTCGAGCATTTCGTAATCGGCCTTCGAGACCAGCCCTTTGGCGATGATCTCCTCTTTCGAAATATTCTGGTCGTGTTCGCCGATCTCGGCTTTGGTCGTCGGCGTGACGATCGGGTGCGGGAAACGCTGGTGTTCGCGCATTCCGTCCGGAATGGGCACGCCGCAGATCTCCCGGGCGCCGGCCTTGTAATCCCGCCACGAACTGCCGGTCAGGTAAGCGCGCACGATCATCTCGACCGGGAACGAGTCGCAGCGGTAGCCGACCGTCACCATCGGGTCGGGCGAAGCGATTTTCCAGTTCGGGCAGATGTCGGACGTGGCGTCAAGGAATTTAGACGCGATCTGGTTCAACACCTGTCCTTTGTACGGAATCCCTTTCGGCAGGACGACGTCGAACGCCGAAATCCGGTCGCTCACGACCATCACCAAATACTGGTCGTCGATATTGTAGACATCACGTACCTTTCCTTCATACAGGCTCTTCTGCCCGTCAAACCGGAAATCGGTTTTTACGATTGCTTTTGTCATGTTTGTTTCGATTTATATGTTTCGAGTCATTCTTTCTCGGAGTTGCCGGCATGTCGTTCGAAGGCTTCCACGATGTGCTTTACCAGCCGGTGACGGATGATGTCGCGGTTGTCGAATGCGACGATCCCGATACCGTCGATCCCTTTCAGCATCTCCACAACGGGCATCAGACCCGAATCGCTGCGCCGCGGCAGGTCGATCTGCGTGATGTCGCCGGTAACGATAAACCGGGCGTTGCGCCCCATGCGGGTCAGGAACATTTTGATCTGGGCGATCGTCGTATTCTGCGCTTCGTCCAGGATGACGAAAGCGTTGTCGAGCGTCCGCCCGCGCATATAGGCCAACGGCGCAATCTGCACCGTGCCGTCTTCCACGTATTTACCGAGTTTCGCTGCCGGAATCATGTCGTTCAACGCATCGTACAGCGGCTGTAAGTAAGGATCGAGTTTCTCCTTCATGTCGCCGGGCAGAAAACCGAGCTTTTCGCCGGCTTCCACGGCGGGACGCGTCAGAATGATGCGTTTCACTTCGCGGTTCTTCAGCGCCCGAACCGCCAGCGCGATCGCCGTATAAGTCTTGCCCGAACCGGCCGGGCCGATGGCGAAAATCAGGTCGTTGCGGTCGTACAGGTTCAGCAGGCGCTCCTGGTTGACGGTGCGCGCCCGGACGACCAGGCCGTTGTTGCCGTAGACGATCACATGCTGGTCTTCCGGATCGTCCTGCACCGCAGAGAGTCCCCCGTCGTAAATCTGGTCGATCACCTGCGGGGATATATGGCCGTAACGCTCGTAATAAGCCAGCAGTTCGGCAAGCTTCTTGTCGAACCGCACGATCTCGCTCTCCTCCCCCATCACCTTGATGGCGGAACCGCGCGCCACGATTTTCAGTTTCGGAAATTTACCGCCGATTTTTTCGATGTTGGCATCGGCGAGGCCGTAAAACTCCACCGGGTCGATCCCTTCGAGAAGAATTACTTTTTCGGTCATCCGCGTACAGGATTTAGAACAGGTAGCTAATGTTCAACTGCCACTGATTCATGCTCGTCTTGTAAGTGCGGGCCTGCTGCTCGCCCTTGACCACGGTGAGCTCCGGCTTTTTGAACTGGCCGCCGTAACGCATATCCACGTTGACGCGCCCGAATTCGACGCCGCCGCCCAGTTGATAACCGACCAACGATTTTGCGAGTTCGGTATTGATCGCCGCCGAAGTATTTTTCAACTTGTTGCCGGTATCGTTCATCAGCGTGAAAACGGGGCCGGCAAACAACCGCACAAATGCGATTTTCCACCCCACGAGGATCGGCAGCTCAATGTTGTTCACTTTTACCTTCGTCGTGGCGCCGTCCTCCATATCCATCGTAAAGCGATGCTTGGCATAGTTCAACTCCGGTTGTATATACAACATCGGAAAATTGATCCTGGCCACGAAGCCGAACTGATAACCGAAATCCTTATCGGCCGAAAACACGCCGAGCACCTCGTCTTTCGAAGCGTGAAGACTCTGGCTCTGGATACCGGCCTTGATCCCGAAACGGATCGGGCCTTTGGCCCCGGCATTGTTCGTTATACCGCATAGAATCAATGCGATCGCAGTCGTGAGCAAACACCTTTTCTTCATAGATTGCATATTTACACCGTTAAACATTTCAAAGGTAGAAAAAATATTCCTTTCCTGTTTCCTTTTCGGTCTTAAAGTGGAAAATATCCGACAAAGAGGACCGAAAGGCAAACGCAATCCCGGTTACCGGGGTTCCCCGACTATTTTTTCGCTATCTCCACAGGCTCTATGTCTTCTTTCAACAGACCGATGTCGCAGTCTTCGTAATCAACCCCGTCCCGCATCTTGACTATCATGAAATGGGGAAACCAGAAAGTATTCATCGTAGGATCGACGGCAAACCATCCGATGCCATCGAGATAGCATTCGGGCCATGCATGGCTTCCGACGGCTTTGTATTCGGGAGCGTAAACATAGCCCACGGCAAGGCGGGCGGGGATATTCTTGCGGCGCATCAATGCAATGAACAGGTTCGCATATTCGCTGCAAGTGCCTCTCCTCCGCTCGATGATCGACGCCACGTCCAGCGTCCTGCAAATTCCCGCATCGATGCGGCGGGCAAGCGAATCGTCGGGCGATAAAAAACCGTGGGTAAATGAAAGCGCCTTGTTTATTACGGCAAACGCGCTGGATTCGTCGGTAAACAACGTATCGGCAATTCCCGCCAGGAGTTCGTTTTCAGGGTCGATCAGCGGCGTCGGCAACAAATATTTCGCCGTCTCTCCGTCGTAGGATCGATTGCGGGAATAAGGCGCCTCCATCATTTTCGCACGCCGCGCACTGTCGGCATAAGGATTGACCACGGTAAGAACGACCCGGTAACCTTTCCCGTCTTTCGACAGCCCGGTTATTCGCTGCGGATAAGCATCCATAGCCTTCGTCGACAGGGACCCTACCGTCAGGACAAATTCGGTGGTGTCCGCTTCGAAAGGATCGTGAGACTGGGCTGCGGAAAACACGGGCGCCAAAAACGCACAAAAAACAACAAATAGTTTTTTTCTCATAACGGGCAGTTTAACGGTTTATCAAGTCATTCCCACGGCGGTACGGCAAAATCCGAACCTCGTTTACAGCAACGGGCTGAACAACCGCGACAACGCTTCGTAAAAACTATGCAGCGCGGGGCGACTCTCCCAGTAGTCGCGCGTTACCATGCGGCTCTGATCGAGGTCGTGCAGGAACTCCGCTTCCAGCTCCTGCGTGATCTTCCGGTCGTACAGCAACGCCGACACTTCAAAATTGTCTTCGAAACTGCGGATGTCCATATTGGCCGTGCCGACCGAACTGAACTGCCCGTCGATCATAATCAGCTTCGAATGGTTGAATCCCCGGCGGTACAGGTACACCTTCACGTTGGCGTCGATCAGTTCGCCGATGTACGAGCGGGAGGCCCAGTAAACCACCTTCGAATCGGAACGGCTCGGGATCATGATCCGCACGTCGATCCCGCTCAGCGCAGCCACTTTGACCGCCGTCAGAATCGCCTCGTTCGGAAGGAAATAGGGCGACGAAATATAGATATGGTGCTGCGCATGCGTGATGGCCGAGAAAAACGCCTGCATGATCGACGCCCAGTCGGAATCGGGTCCGGACGTGGCGATCTGGATCATCGTCTCCTCCTTGACATGCGTTTTGGGCAGGTATTTCGGATAGTCGTTCAACAACTGCTTGCTGACGAAAAACCAGTCGGCGATGAATACGATCTGCAACATGCCGACCGCTTCGCCCTCGAGCCGCAGGTGGGTATCGCGCCACGGCCCCATTTTCGTCCCGGTGACGTACCGCTGGGCGATGTTGATCCCGCCCGTGAACCCGATCTTGCCGTCCACAACCAGGATCTTGCGGTGATTCCGGTAATTGACATGGCTGGTCAGCCACGGGAAAACCACCTGCATGAAACACTCTACCCGGACGCCGGCCTTGCGCAGCCGGCCGATGTACTTGCGCCCGAGTCCCCAACTGCCCACGTCGTCGTAGATCAGCCTCACCTCGACCCCCTGCTGCGCCTTGGCGATCAAAATGTCGGCGATCTCGCGGCCCAGCGGATCGTCCTCGATGATGTAATATTCCAGATGGATCGACGAACTGGCCGACCACAGCGCCTTGCGGATTTCGTCGAACGTCTCCGTTCCGTCGTTCAGCAGCTTCACCCGGTTATGCACCGTCAGCAGCGCCTTGTTGCTGTTGAGCAGCAGCGTAATGATATCGCGGTTGTCGCTGATCTCCGGTTTGTGCAGCACCGCGGCGTTGTTGATCTCGTAGATTTGCTGCCGGCTCAGCGTGTCGATCTGTTCGAGATCGCTCAGTTCCTTGCGGCTGAACAATTTTTGCTTGCGGTGGTTGCGCCCGAAAACGATGTAAAAGATAAATCCGACGACCGGCAGCAACGAAATCACGATGATCCACGACAGCGCCTTCACCGGATCGCGCTTGTCGTGAATGATCACGGCGATCGTGATAATCACGAAAACGATGTACCCGAAACTCAGGTAAGGCTTCAGGTCGATCAGGGCGAAAAGTAAAAAAGTATCCGGCATGGCGTTCCAAATAGCAGTATTTGATACAAATATAATAAACCCCTCCGGAAAAAAGAGGCGGTCTGCCGAAAAATTGCAAAACGGCCCGCCTCCGTTCCTTTTCGATCAAAATAAAATAACCGGAACTTTGCATAAAAATATATCGGACCGTTGGATTATCTTGAATTTTAATTATATTTGCATCATAAAGTTATGTAGTTATAACTATATTTATAATAAATTTTATTAAATCAAGGATCGAAAAGTACGATCAGGACGAATAATCCGGAGAAATCGCGGCGTCGGACGTACTGTAAACAAATGATTATGCCCTTCTTCCATTCACAGCGAACTACAAACAGCCTCAACGGATTACGATCCGGAAAGCGGAGAAAGTATGCTTTTGTCCGACCGATACCGGGCGGTCTCGTGCGACCGCTCCCGAAGTCCGCATCGGTTCCGCCGGGAAATGCCGTACCGCAAACGGGAATACGGGCAAATGCGTCTTCGTCGCAAGCGGGAGCAATCGTTGATCGATCCTACAAAAAGTCATCATTATGAACAGAGAAAAACGATTGTACCGGGACACCGAGAAATTTTTGAAAGCCCACACGTCGGACATCGTGTTCGCGCAAGAGATCCCGACGCGCCTGTTGATATTCTGGCTCGGGAAACGCAACAACCGCCGCGATCGGATTTTCAAACTCGCATTACAGAATTATCAGGATTTTACGGGACGCCAGCTCGTATTCCTACCCGATTACAATGCGTTCATGGATCGGCTCTGTTCGGGAAAATACCAGTGGAACGGATTCCTGATCAACAAATACGAACGACTGGTGGATCCGAAAGATCCATCCGTCGTTTATTGTTGCGATAAAGAATACGACGACTTATACACGCTGTTTTTCATATTCGTCAGCAAAATCGTATGGGGACGGTTGCTCCCGTGGCGGCGCCGGCGCGACGAAATGACCATCTTCGCATTCGACGATTATCCCATGCTCTTTACGTACCGCCAGGCACAACTGCGCGCCTGACCGTTAAGAGCGGCGGACGAAAATCCGGCGAAGCAGGCCTTCGAGCATCCGGTTCAGCGCCGGAGAAATCTTCGAATAATAAATTCCCGTACCGAATACGAGCGAAATCAGCGTCGTCCGGATCGTTCCGTCGACGATGAAATTGTCTTGCCGCGGAATCAGCATCGAGACGCCGATCATCGCGGCTCCCCACAGGGCGACGAGGACATCGCGCCACGACAGTGAAAAAATCCGGTAGAACTTCCATACGAACGCAACGTGCCCGACGTTGAAAACCAGCAGCGAGATCATCGTCGCCAGCGCCGCCCCGTTCATCCCCCAGCGGGGAATCATCAGCGCGTTGGTCAGGACGGTCAGCCCGACCAGCAGGATCGAAAGCATGAACTCATAGCGGTATTTCTTGGAAGTCATCAGAATCGTGCTGTTCAGTCCCACGTACATATTCACGACCCAACCCAGGCCGAGGAACAGGAAAACGTAACGCCCGCCGGCGTACGACTCCGGCATCAGCGAAAAGATATTGTCGAGGTTGACCCAGATGACGACGAACAGAAAGCAACCGGCGATCAGGTTCATCAGCGACGCATCGCGCGAGATTTTGCGCATACCTTCCATGTCGCGCTCTTTCCACAGGTTCGTAACCACCGGCGTAGACACCTTGACGATCGAACGGTAGGGCATCTGCATCGCGCTGGTCATATAGATGATCGTGGTATAGATCCCTCCTTCCGCCAGCCCGCAGATCCCGGCCAGCATCGTCTGGTCGACGATCGGTACGATATACATCGAAGCCCCTCCGAGATACTGCCACAATCCGTATACCGCCGTGATCGAAAGCAACCTGCGCACGCGCGGAGTGACCGGAACCGGCCGGAACCGCGTTTGCCGTATCGTCGCCATATAAACCAGCAGGATCGCCGCCGGTACGAAATAGATCAGCACGTACCCCACGACGAATTGCTCGAACGTAATCAGCCGCAACGCATACAGCGAAATTTCGATCGAAATCAACAGGCGCAGCAGAATCTCGTTGACAAAAGAGGTGACGACCGTCTTATAAAATGCCTGCAACCACGAACTGAAAAAATTATAGGACAACGTAGCCAGCCCCAGCGGAATCAGCATCAGGTAGTGCTCGGACAGTAGCGGAGATTCTTTCGAATAGTACGCCATGACCGGTTCGCGGAACGCCAGGAACAGAACCGTGAACACGACGAACCCGGCGCCGACACCCAGCGCCGACCAGAAAAAGAAACCGTTGTCCCGCCGGTCGGGCGTCCGGAAAAACGGGAAGAATTTGACGACCGAAAAATTGATTCCCAGCGCGGAAAACTGGGCGTACAGGACGGCCAGCCCGGTCAGAATATTGACCAGTCCGACCTGCTCCTCGGTCAGGAAGTTCGTCAGCAACAGGATCTTGTTGACATATCCGATCAGGATCCCCAGGTAGGACAGGATCGTGATCGTGATGCTGTTGCGTTGTACGATGCCCAAGGCCGTATCGGTTAAAGGCTGCGGAAAGCCGGTTTACATGCGTTGCGGAACTCCGATACCGAGCAGCGCCATCGCCGAAGCGATCACGCGGGCTACGGTTTCGGAAAGCGTCAGACGCATCGTCTGTTTCTGCGCATCGGCCTCCCGCAGGATCGGGAAATCGTGGTAATAGCTGTTGTACGCTTTGGCCAATTCGTAAGCGTAATTCGCGATCACCGACGGCGAGAACGTCGCGCCGGCCTGCGCTACGGCGCCCGGATAGTCGGCAAGCATCTTGATCAGGCCGACCTCTTCAGTCGAAAGCGCCGAGCTATGCAGCTCGGAAGCCGGAACGATCCCGCGCTCGGCCGCCTTGCGCAGCACCGACTTGATCCGGGCGTGGGTGTATTGGATAAACGGCCCGGTATTGCCGTTGAAGTCGATCGACTCGCGCGGGTCGAACAGCATCGTCTTACGCGGATCGACTTTCAGAATGAAATATTTCAACGCGCCGAGTCCTACCATCCGGCTGATCCGCATCGCCTCGTCCGGCGTCGCATCGTCGAGTTTGCCGAGCTCCTGCGACATGTCGTAAGCCGTCCGCACCATCTCGTCGATCAGGTCGTCGGCGTCCACCACCGTCCCCTCGCGCGACTTCATTTTTCCTTCGGGCAGCTCGACCATACCGTACGACAGGTGCGTGATATGATCGGCCCAGCCGTAACCGAGCTTACCGAGGATCAGTTTCAATACCTGGAAATGATAGTTTTGCTCGTTGCCGACGACGTAGATCATGTCGTCCAGGCGTTCCTCTTTGAAACGAGTGTAGGCCGTGCCGAGGTCCTGCGTCATGTAGACCGACGTACCGTCGCCGCGCAGCAACAGCTTCTGGTCGAGACCGTCGGCGGTCAGGTCGCACCAGACCGAGCCGTCCTCCTTACGGAAAAACACCCCTTTATCCAGTCCCTCCTCGACGATCGATTTGCCGAGCAGGTAGGTATTCGATTCGTAGTACACCTTGTCGAAGCTGACGCCCATCGCTTCGTACGTCTTGTCGAAACCTTCGTACACCCAGCCGTTCATCGTCTGCCACAACCCGTAAATCTCCGGGTCTTTGGCCTCCCACTTGCGCAGCATCGCCTGGGCCTCTTTCATAATCGGCGCTTCGCGCTTGGCTGTTTCTTCGTCCATACCGCCGGCCGTCAGTTCTTTGACTTCGGCCTTATAAGCCTTATCGAAGGCCACGTAGTACTTCCCGACCAGGTGATCGCCCTTCATGCCGGACGAAGCGGGCGTCTCGCCGCCGCCGAACTTCCGCCACGCGAGCATCGACTTGCAGATATGGATTCCCCGGTCGTTGACCAGGTTCACTTTCAGCACTTTGTTACCACCTGCCTCCAGGATGCGGGCGACCGAATAGCCGAGCAGGTTATTGCGGATATGGCCCAGGTGCAGCGGTTTATTGGTATTCGGCGACGAGTATTCGACCATCACCGTCCGCCCGGTCGGCGCGGCCTGGCCGTAAGCGGGATCGGCGAGGATTTCGTTCACACGTTCGCTCCAGAACAGCTCGCTGAGGGACAGGTTCAAAAATCCTTTGATTACATTGAAACTTTTGATTTCGGGCGTCGAGGCGACCAGCGCTTCGCCGATCTCCGTTGCGGTGGCTTCCGGATTTTTGCGGCTGAGTTTCAGCAACGGGAAGACCACCAGCGTCATATCGCCGTCGAATTCCTTGCGGGTTTTCTGTATCTGTACCTGTCCGGAGGCGGGTTCGCCGTACAGCGCGGTCACTGCGGCCCGCACTTTATCCTGCAAAAACTGTTCGATATTCATGATTTGCGGTTTCGTGATTTCAAAATCAGCACAAAGATAGCTATTTTTGCCGTCAAAATACAACCGATGCGGATAGCCGACATAGATTTAGGGGACAAGCCGCTGTTCCTGGCCCCGATGGAAGACGTGACCGATCCGTCGTTCCGATACGTGTGCAAGCGGTTCGGAGCGGACATGGTCTACACCGAATTCATATCGAGCGACGGACTGATCCGCGACGCGGCCAAATCGGTCGCCAAACTCCGCACTTACGACTACGAACGCCCGGTGGGCATCCAGCTCTACGGCAACGAGATCGAACCGATGGTCGAGGCGGCGCGGGTCGCCGAGGCGGCACGGCCCGATCTGATCGACATCAATTTCGGCTGCCCGGTACGCAAGATTGCCGCGCGCGGAGCCGGCAGCGGCATGATGCGCGACGTGCCGAAGATGGTCGAAATGACGCGGCGGATCGTCGAAGCGGTACGCTTGCCGATAACCGTCAAAACCCGCCTCGGCTGGGACGAAGACTCGAAAAACATCGTCGAGATCGCCGAACGGCTGCAAGACGCGGGAATCGCCGCGCTGACGATCCACGGCCGGACGCGGGCGCAGCTTTACCGCGGCGAGGCCGACTGGACGCTGATCGGCGAGGTAAAACGCAACCCGCGGATGCATATCCCGATCATCGGCAACGGCGACATCGACTCGGCGGAAAAGGCTGCGGCGGCATTCGAACGCTACGGCATCGACGGCATCATGATCGGCCGCGCCACTTACGGCCGGCCGTGGATCTTTAAAGAAATCCGCCATTTTCTGAAGACCGGCGAACAACTCAAGCAGCCCTCCGTGCACGAGCGAGTGGAATTGGCGAAACTCCACTTCGCAAAATCGCTCGAATTCAAGGGCGACAAAGTCGGCGTGCTGGAAATGCGGCGCCATTTCTCCTGTTATTTCAAAGGACTGCCCGATTTCAAGCCTACGCGACTGAAGCTGGTAACGCTGAACGATCCGGCCGAAATCGTCGCTACGCTCGATTACGTCGCCGAACGGTGGGGCGACTTCGACACGTCGGAGATCGTTCCGCAACCGCTCTCGCACGACGTCTGACAGGCTTTTCCGCTCCGGGTCGTTCACGCGCCCAGCAAAAACCTATCGGGAAAAAGACTGCGGGAACGATTTTTTCGACAGTATCCATACAATATTTAAAAAATAGGAATCGTTATTTTTACCGGTTCCGAGGAAAGGCCGTGTCCGGAAGCCGGATCAGCCCGCCCGTAAAACGCCGGAACCGCGAAACCGCATCGCCAGGACAATATTCCGCGAAGTTTCGCAGTTATATAAATAAAATAAAAACCAACGGCAACTGGGTTCCCGTCGCAGACTCCGCCGAAAAGAGTGCGCGGAGCGCGAAGAGGAACCGCTAAAAAACAGGAAACAGACACAATGAACCAATTCTACCTTTTTTATAACTGACAAATTCATTCACTAAAATTTATTGTTTCTATGAAAAAGGGTTTTGTATGGGCAGGGGTGCTGGCAGTCTCGATGGTTGCGAGCGGAGTAACTGCTTACACCGTAACGAAAGCAGCCGACAAGGACAGCTATACGCCCGCCGAATCGTTCGCATCGAACGTCGGCACGCACTTCACCGCCTATGAGGAAGGCGGATATCCAGACCTCACCTATGCGGCCGAAAATGCCGTCAAGGGAGTCGTTAACATTGTCAACACGCAGGAAATCTCGTCCCGCGCAGGTTATCGCGGCGGATACGGCGACGACGGCGGCTTCGAGCAGTTCTTCGACCTGTTCGGCATTCCGAGAGGCCAGTACCGGCAACAGCCGGAGCAACAGCCGCGGCCGCAGGAGCGCAAAAGCGGCGGATCGGGCGTCATCATCAGTCCGGACGGCTATATCGTAACGAACCACCACGTGGTGGACAACGCGTCGAAACTAAAAGTGACGCTGAACGATAAACGGACGTTCGACGCCAAAGTCATCGGCACCGACCCGACGACCGAAGTAGCGCTGATCAAAATCGACGCGAACGACCTGCCGACCATTCCGATCGGAAATTCGGACGCTCTGCGTCTCGGCGAGTGGGTGCTGGCCATCGGCAGCCCGTACGGATTGCAGAATACGATCACGGCCGGGATCGTCAGCGCCAAGGGGCGTAGCCTGCAGGCGTTGCCGACGCAGTACAGCCTCGAATCGTTCATCCAGACCGACGCGGCCGTCAATCCGGGCAACAGCGGAGGCGCGCTGGTGAATACCAAAGGCGAGTTGATCGGCATCAACACGCTGATCCAGTCGCAGACAGGAAGTTACATCGGCTATTCGTTCGCCGTGCCGACCTCGATCGTTAAGAAAGTGGTGGTCGACCTGAAAGAGTACGGCGTCGTACAGCGGGCCATGCTGGGCATCGGCTACAACGCGATCGACGAAGCGTTCCTCGAAAGCGATAAAGGCAAATCGACCGGTATCAAGGAACAGGGCGGTATTTACGTCGGCGAAGTATACCCGGGCAGCGCTGCCGAAGCCGCAGGAATCAAGACGGGCGACATCATCACCGAAATAAACGGGGTGAAAATCGAAGGATCGGCCCAGGTTTCTGAAGAGATCGCCAAGCACCGACCGAACGATAAGATCACGGTAAGCGTAAAAAGAGGCTCGGACGTGAAACAAATCGAAGTGGTCTTGCGTAATAAGACTGGTAACACCGACGTGATCACCAAAGACCAAGTTTCGGCCTACGATGCGCTGAACGGCGAGTTCGCCGAAGTGTCGGAAAAAGCGCTGAAATCGCTTAAGATCAAAGGAGGTGCGGTAGTGACAGGCGTTCACGAAGGAGGATTGCTCGACAAGGCGGGCATCCGCAGAGGATCGGTCATCACGCGGATCAACAACTCGACCATCAGTTCGGTAAACGACCTGAACCGCATTACGTCGGCAATCGAATCGATCGAATGGATCAATCCGGACGGCACGCGCGACCGGTTGCTGATCATGCCGAAATAGGCGGAGAAATTTTCCCCGTTGTTACTTGAGAAACGTTGCAGGCTCTTTCACGGAGCGCTGCAACGTTTCATAAAAGTTTAGTTAGGTATCAACAAGAGAACTATACGATGAGACAATTAAAAATTACCAAATCCATTACCAATCGCGAAAGCGCATCGCTGGACAAATACCTGCAGGAGATTGGCAAAGAGGATTTGATTACCGTAGAGGAAGAGGTAGATCTGGCGCAGCGGATTAAAAAGGGCGACAAGGAAGCCCTCGAAAAACTGACTCGCGCCAACCTTCGGTTCGTGGTTTCCGTTGCGAAACAGTACCAGAACCAGGGCCTGTCGCTGCCTGACCTGATCAACGAGGGGAATTTGGGACTGATCAAGGCCGCCGAGAAGTTCGACGAAACGCGCGGCTTCAAATTTATTTCTTATGCCGTATGGTGGATCCGCCAGTCGATCCTGCAGGCGCTGGCCGAACAGAGCCGCATCGTCCGCCTGCCGCTGAACCAGGTGGGATCGCTCAATAAGATCAACAAGGCGTTCGCCCGGTTCGAGCAAGAGCACGAACGGACTCCGTCGCCCGAAGAGCTGGCCAACGAGCTGGACTTGCCTAAAGAAAAGGTGACCGACACGCTCAGGGTTTCGGGACGCCACGTATCGGTGGACGCTCCGTTCTCGGACGGCGAGGACAACAGCCTGCTCGACGTGCTGGTCAACAACGATTCGCCGATCGCCGACCGCGGCCTGATCAACGAATCGCTCGGCACGGAAGTCGAACGCGCCCTGTCGACGCTGACCGACCGCGAACGCGACATCATCAAATATTTCTTCGGGATCGGCTGCTCGGAAATGACGCTCGAAGAGATCGGCGAGAAATTCGGACTGACCCGCGAACGCGTCCGTCAGATCAAAGAAAAAGCAATCCGCCGACTGCGCCACAGCACCCGGAGCAAATTGCTGAAATCCTATCTCGGATAATTCGACGCAATCTACCGCAATCAAAAAACGCCGGCTAAAAATAGCCGGCGTTTTTTGATTTCCTCTGGTATCTCGCATCGGACACGTAAAAAAGCCATCCCGGAAAAGGATGGCTTTTATATATTCGACGCCGAAAACGGCAGACTACAACGCGTTGACGTGAAGCTGAACGCTGCTTTTCAGGTTGGCGGCTTTATTCTTGTGGATCACATTCGTTTTGGCGAGTTTGTCCAGCATGGCGGTCACCTTCGGAAGCAACGCTACGGCGGCATCCTTCTCAGTCGTATTGCGCAACGCCTTTACAGCATTACGGGCCGTTTTGTGATAATATTTATTCCGGGCGTTTTTCACCTCGGTCTGGCGTATTCTTTTCTTCGATGACTTGTGATTTGCCATTTTCGTAAATTTATTTATTTCATCTTTATTTCGTAGCCCATAGGAGAATCGAACTCCTCTTTCAAGAATGAAAATCTTGCGTCCTAACCGATAGACGAATGGGCCATCGCGCAACCAGATTGACTGATTCAGCGGTGCAAAGGTAGCCAAAAACTGAATATTTGCAAATTTTTCGACGAAAATTTCATCTTTTATTTCCGATTCTTTGGATTCCGGCGAAACCGCCGGCCCGAAAAACCGGCCCCGAACCTCCGCCGGAGCAGGCTACAACTCCCCGGCCCCTTTCTCTTTTCCGGCCGACGCCCGCTGGCGCTTGTCGTAAAAAAAATAATCGAGCCCCAGAGCCAGCAGCAGGAAAAAGTTATAGACCGTGCCGGCGACCAACGCAGCGATCAGCAGATAGAGCGTACAGAGCCACGAAACGGCCAGAAACCGTTTCTCGATCCCGCCCGACACGAAATGCAGCAGATAGCACATTCTGCGACGGAAAGTCAGCCCGAGGTAAAATGCGATGAAACACGCCGACACGACGAGTCCCGCCTTCGGATAATCGCGGCTGAGCAACGCCCCGATTACGACGCCAGAAACGACCGCCTGAATCGCTGTTTTCGGAGAAATCTTCATTATTTTCATCGACGGCAAAGGTACTATAAAAATATATTTATAGCTTTGCGGTGTTTTAAAATATTTTTTCATGCCTAACTTATCCGATAAGGGGGTATACCTGCCCCCCTCGCCGATCCGTAAATTGGTGCCGTATGCCGAAAAAGCAAAAAGCCGCGGAATCAAAGTCTACCACCTGAACATCGGGCAGCCCGACATCTGCACGCCGCAGGTCGCCGTGGACGCCGTCAAGAATATTTCCGATCACGTCTTCGAATACGGCCATTCGGCGGGTAACGAAAGTTACCGCCGCAAACTGGTCAAATACTACGAAAGCGTCGGCATCGACGTGACGGCCGACGACCTGATGATCACCGTCGGGGGGTCGGAAGCGATTTTCATGGCCATGACCATCTGCCTGAACCCGGGCGACGAGGTACTGGTACCCGAACCGTTCTACGCCAATTACAACGGCTTCGCGATGGAAGCGGGCGTGAATATCAAGCCGATCTCGTCGACCATCGCCAACGACTTCGCGCTGCCTCCGATGGAGGATTTCGAACGGCTGATTACGCCGCGCACCAAAGCGATTCTGATCTGCAACCCGAACAACCCGACCGGATACGTCTATTCCGAAGAGGAGTACGCGCAACTGCGCGATATCGTGCTGAGGCACGACCTGTACCTGATGGCGGACGAAGTATACCGCGAATTCTGCTACGACGGGACGCAATGCATCTCGGTAATGAACCTCAAGGGAATCGAACAGAACGTGGTAATGATCGACTCGGTGTCGAAACGTTACAGCATGTGCGGCGTACGGCTCGGAACGCTCGTATCGCGCAACAAGGCGATCATCGCCGCCGCGCTGCGGATGGGACAAGCGCGGCTGTGCCCGCCCTATCTGGCCCAGGTGGCGGCCGAAGCGGCGCTGGACACTCCGGCGAGTTATTTCCGGGAAGTGCACGACGAATACGCCGCGCGCCGCAACTGCATCGTCGAGGCGCTGAACAAAATCGAAGGGGTCTACTGCCCGATGCCGAAAGGATCGTTCTACTCGATCGTGAAGCTTCCGATCGACAGCAGCGAGCGTTTCGCCCAATGGCTACTCGAAGAGTTCGAATACAAAGGACAAACCGTCATGCTGGCCCCGGCGACCGGATTCTACGCCTCGTGTTACCTCGGACACGACGAGGTGCGCATCGCCTACGTCATCAAACGCGAAGACCTGCTGGCCGCCGCCGAATGCCTGCGCGAAGCGCTAAAAGTATATCCGGGCCGCAAAACGACCCGCTAACCCGGTTATCGGAAAATCTGCGGAAAACGCCTGCGGTCACCGATCGCCGGCGTTTTTCAACGCGCCGAGTATTCCGGTCAGAAACTGCCAGAACCGTCCGACGGAAGCGATCTCCAGCTTCTCGTCCGGCGAATGTACGCCGCGAAGGGTCGGACCGATGGATATCATCTCCAGATCGGGATATTTTTGCAAGAACAGACCGCACTCCAATCCGGCATGGATCGACCGCACCTGCGGTTGCGCGCCGAACAGCTTGTCGTAAACACTGCGGGCCACCTCCAGCAGCCTGGAATCCGGATCGGGATTCCAGCCCGGATAGCCGTCCGAACGACTTACGTCGGCGCCGGCCAGCCGCAGCACCGATTCGACCGATGCCGACGCGGCATCCCGCGCGCTCTGTATCGCAGAACGCTGCGAAGTCGTGATTTCGACCAACAGTTCGCCGACGAATTTAACGGAAGCCAGGTTCGTCGACGTTTCGACCATGCCCGGCATCACCGGACTCATCGCCAGCACGCCGTTCGGCACGCCGCACACGGCGTCCAGCAGACTACGCTGCGCTTCGACATCCATTACCGTATCCGGCGCGGGCATATCGGTCAGCGCCAGATCCATTCCGGTTTCGATCGTCCCGTATTCGCGTTTCAGGTCGTCCCGAAACTCCTCAAAAAAACGCCTGACCCGTTTCACCTCGCGGGACGGAACGCCGAAAACGGCAAACGCCTCGCGCGGGATCGCATTACGCAGGTTCCCGCCGTCGAAATAGGCGAGCCGCAGGTCGATATCGCTCGCGTCGATCCTCCACAAAAAACGGTTCAACACTTTGTTCGAATTGGCCCTGCCCTTTTCGATATCGTCGCCGGAATGACCGCCGAGCAGACCGGAAACGTCGATCCGGAAAAATTCGTAATTCTTGACCGGTTCTTCCTGCCGGTAATTCAGCGTAGCCACCGTATCGATCCCGCCGGCGCAGCCGATAAAAATCTGCCCTTCATCCTCCGAATCGAGGTTGATCAGATACTTGCCGGAAAGCATATCCTCGCCCAGCCCGAAGGCCCCGGTCAGTCCGGTCTCCTCGTCTACCGTGAACAGGCATTCCAGCGGTCCGTGCGGAACGTCCGCCGAAGCCAGCACCGCCAGCTCGGCCGCCATGCCGATGCCGCAGTCGGCGCCGAGCGTCGTGCCGGTCGCCGTAACCCAACCGTCCGCGATGCGCGTCTGGATCGGATCTTTCTCGAAATCGAAATTCACGCTACTGTTTTTCTCGCACACCATATCCACGTGGCTCTGCAAGACGACGGTCGAACGGTCTTCCATCCCTTCGGTCGCCGGTTTGCGGATCACGAGGTTGCCCACGCCGTCGCGCCGGTACTCCAACCCGTGACTTTTGGCGAAATCGACCAGGTAAGCCATGATCTTCTCCTCTTTCTTGGACGGACGGGGAATCCGGGTTATCTGGTCGAAATAGTCCCACACGATCCGAGGGGTCAATTGTGCAATTTCTGACATTTCCTTAAAAATTTAATCTTCCTTGTAAATGTAATCATAATTTCGTTAGTTTGTACAAAACTTCGGCCAATGATGAATTTCAGAATCGGGCACGGATACGACGTGCACGCATTAGCGCAGGGGCTCCCGTTGTGGCTGGGAGGCATACGTATCGAACACGCCCTCGGCTGCGTCGCCCACTCGGACGGAGACGTACTGATCCATGCGCTGTGCGACGCGTTGCTCGGAGCCGCCGCGATCGGCGACATCGGATTGCATTTTCCGGATACTTCCGAAGCGTACAAAGGCATCGACAGCAAGATCCTGCTGCGCCGTACCGTGGAACTGATCGGACGGCAGGGCTACGCAATCGGGAATGTCGACTGCACGCTCTGTCTGCAACGTCCCAAAATCAAACCGCACATTCCAGCCATGCGCGAAACGCTGGCCTCCGCGATGGGAATCGCTCCGGAAGCCGTATCGGTCAAGGCGACCACCACCGAACGCCTCGGTTTCGTCGGACGCGAAGAGGGGATCGAAGCTCACGCGGTAGCGCTGATCTTCAAACCATAGCCTCCGCTCGCGCCGAAAAAACGAAAAGCCCCGCATCGGTTCGATGCGGGGCTTTTCGTCGGAAGCAATCCGTTATTTTTTTGATTTTGCGATGATCTCGCGGCACTGTTCGAGCGTCAGTTCGGCAGGCACGTACCCTTTCGGGATGCGGTAATTTTTCCCCTGCCAAGCGATATAAGGGCCATAACGGCCGTTCAGTACCTGCAATCCGTCGTCCTCGGGATAAGTGCGGATCGGCTCCTTCGCCTTGGCGTCCTTCTCGCGCTTGTCCCGGATCAGCGATACGGCACGATCCAATTCGATCGTATAAGGATCGTCTGTCTTGCCCAACGAGACGAACTTGCCGTCGTGCCGCACATAAGGCCCGAACCGGCCGATGCCGATCACCACCTCTTTCTCCTCGAACTCGCCGACGGTACGCGGCAGCGTAAACAGGTCGAGCGCCTCTTCGAGCGTGATCGAAGCGATCAACTGCCCTTTTCTCAGGCTCGCGAAACGCGGTTTCTCCGCATCGTCGGCATCGCCGATCTGGGCGACCGGGCCGAAACGTCCGATTTTGACGTAAACCGGCTTGCCGCTCTTCGGATCGGTTCCGAGCAGATGGGGCTGACTGCTTCTGACCGGTTGGCTTTCGAGCGCCCGATCCACCGTCGAATGGAACTTTTCGTAGAACTTACGGATCATATCGACCCAACTTTTATCCCCTTCGGCAATTTCGTCGAACTCCTTTTCGACCATCGCCGTAAAATTATAGTCCATCACATCGGTAAACTGCTGGTCGAGATAATCGGTCACCAACATGCCGATATCGGTCGGAGAAAGCTTGTTTTTCTCTTTCCCTACATGCTCGCTGAGCTCTTTGCGGACAATCTCCCCTTTTTCGAGTTTCAACTGGACATACCCCCGTTTGCCGCCCTCGCGGTTCTCTTTAACCACATAGCCGCGCGTGATGATCGTCGAAATCGTCGGCGCATAGGTGGACGGGCGGCCGATCCCCAGCTCTTCAAGCCTTTTGACCAGCGACGCCTCGCTGTAACGCGGCGGACTCTGCGTGAAACGCTGCAACGCCGTAACGCTTTTCGCCTCCGGCCGATCCCCCTGTTTCAACGGGGGCAGCAGCGCCTCTTCGCCCTCCTGCGCCTCGTCTTCGGTCGATTCGGAATACAATTTCAGGAAACCGTCGAACAGCACGGTCTCGCCCGTAGCGACGAAACGCTCCTCCGCATTGCTGATCTCGATATCGACCACCGTCCGTTCGGTCTGGGCCGCCGCCATCTGCGAGGCGATCGTCCGTTTCCAGATCAAATCGTACAGCCTTTTTTCGGCCGGAGCGGCGTCGATCACGGTCTTATCCATGTAAGACGGGCGGATCGCTTCGTGCGCTTCCTGTGCTCCTTTCGTTTTGGTTTTATAGTTGCGGACTTCCGAATATTTTTCACCGAAAAGCTTGACGATCTCCGCTTTCGCCGCAGCGATCGCCTGTCCGGACAAGTTCACCGAATCGGTACGCATATAAGTGATATACCCCGCCTCGTACAACCGCTGCGCTACCGACATCGTCTGGCTCACCGACATACCGAGTTTGCGCCCGGCTTCCTGCTGCAACGTGGACGTGGTGAACGGCGCGGCCGGAGATTTTTTCGACGGCTTGCGCTCGACGTTCCGTACGGTAAAGACGGCGGTCTTGCACTTTTCGAGCAGCGCGAGCGCCTCCTGTTCGGTCGCATAGCGTTTACTGAGTTCGGCCCGGAACGCGGATTTCTTCCCGTCCGCATCGGTAACCGTAAAATCGGCCAGCACCCGGTAATAGGCCGCGGCCTTGAAATCCATGATCTCGCGCTCGCGCTCGACGATCAGCCGTACGGCCACGCTCTGAACGCGTCCGGCCGACAACGACGGCTTGATCTTTTTCCACAGAACCGGCGACAGTTCGAATCCCACCAGACGATCCAGAATCCGGCGCGCCTGCTGGGCATTGACCAGATTCAGGTCGATCGTGCGCGGATTTTCGATGGCATGTAAAATGGCATTTTTCGTGATCTCATGGAAAACGATCCTCTTGGTCTTGTCGTCTTTCAGCCCGAGCACCTGGGACAGGTGCCACGCGATGGCCTCCCCCTCGCGGTCTTCATCGGACGCCAGCCAAACCGTGCCGGCCTCCTTGGCGAGTTTTTCCAACTCCGCTACCGTCTTCTTCTTATCGGGAGATATTTCGTAATGCGGTGTAAAATCATTTTGGATGTCGATTCCCAACTCTTTCTTCGATAGGTCCCGGATGTGCCCGAAACTGGATTTTACCACATAGCCCTTACCCAAAAATTTTTCGATAGTCTTTGCTTTGGCCGGAGACTCCACGATCACCAGATTTTCCTGCATAAATATTTTCGTTTTTCGGCGGTCCGGTTGCCCGATACCGCGACTTTCATTATTGTATTATAAAGAGAAAACCTAAAGTTCTACTCCTTTAGGTTTCGTTGATTTGTTTCCGAATCATTTTACCAACGTATAAGCGACGATCACCCGCAACGGCGGATCGCTCGCCCCGGTCTTCAGCTTCACCTGTTTGAATTCGGCGAGTAGGTCTCCCCCGGGGCCCAGCGTCATCGTCCGAGGAGCGCTGTCGGGCTCGGCGATCAGTTTTTGCAGAAAGATCGTGATGTCGGTAGCGTAATTGCCGTTCGTCCGATCCAGATAACCTCCGTATATCAGGCTCGTGCCGGAACTCGTTTCGTAAGTATAGTCGTAGTCCGGAATCCCGGTAAACTTCCTATAATCCGAATAGGAACCGATCCGCGAAGGCGCCTGATTGAAATTCTCTGCGGTAGGATCGGCCAGCGACCAGACCAGCGACGCTTTGTTGATAACCATCGAATTGTACGGAGCGACGACCTTCCCGAGCAACTGATCGACGAAATCGTCGGTAAACCGCACGAACGTAGCCACCCCGCCCAGCGTCTGCACATAACCGTACGGCAGCGGCGTCGAAGTCGTCAGCGTATCGTTGATCCCCTGAATCGGAGTTCCCGTGTAATCATGACTGATCATGCTGACATGGGCCTGATTGAACAGCGTATTGTCGAACGAATAATAAGTAATGACCGTATCTTTGGGAGTCGTCGCCGTCGCATCGGTAAAGTTGCGGGTATAGAGTCCCATCTCCATCGACGCCAGGGCGAGCCGGTAAACGCACGCATCGGGGTCGGACGAAGGATCCGGAGCAAAACAGAATCCCTTATACGCATCGTGGAACAGGGAATCGCTGGTATAAGTCCCCCCCGTGGTATCCATCAGCCGGTGGGCGAACTCGATAGCGGCTTCGCTGTCCAGCTTCAGCATCACTTCTTTGGACGGGACGCCGGTTATCTCGAAACTGAACAGCACCTTGTCGCTCACGATGGAAGACGGGTCGAAATCGGCATAATAAGTCGTATCGCTGTCCAAGTACCCGGTCAGTTCGTAGATATTGAATTTCTGGGTTTTGCTCGAATCGCCGTAAAACGAACCGTTGAACGTCAGCCACAGCACCAACGAGTCGAACACCGGCGCGACACCGAACATTTCGCTGCCAGTCGTAAAATAATTCATGTTGTACTGGGCGCAAAAAGAGGCTTTCGTCCGGCCGAAAACCGGATCCCAACCCGATCCCATATAACCGTAGACCATTCCGCTCGTCGGGAACGAATCCGACTCGGTCAGGTAAGTGTCGATACCGCGCAAAGTGTCCAGACAGACCTTCATCTGCTCGTCGTCGGGAATGAAATCGTCCCCGAACTGATTATCCACTTTCGTACAAGAAAACAAGATGGCTGCCGTGAGCAACAGTGTCGCTGCGATCCCTCTTCGATTCGGCCTATTCATTTGCGAGTATTTTGTTGTAAAACGCCTGATAATGATCCAGATATTCTGCCGTCGTTTTATCCTGGAACTCCAGAAAAGGCTTTTTCTTTTCATGCAGGAAATCCACGATCGACGCAGCAGGCTCCGGCGTCTCGAAAATTACGCCGTCCGCATAGTTGATAACGAACTTCATCAGGTTTTCGTATGTGGGATCGTCCAGATAATCGAGATATTTTTTAGGCACGCCCTCGCCCTGTATCTTGGCTTTGAACTTTTTGTCCAGCTCTCCTTCGAACGCATCGTCGTAAAGCGAAACGACGATCTTCACTTTTTTGAATATCGGATCGTCTGCGAACAGATTGCGCAGGTAAACCGGCACGATCGAAGAGAACCATCCGTGGCAGTGCACCACATCCGGCGTCCAGCGCAGTTTTTTGACCGTCTCCAGCACCCCCCTGGCAAAAAAAATGGCCCGCTCGTCGTTGTCCGGGAACAAAACGCCGTTCTCGTCGCGGACGATCGCCTTGCGGTGAAAATAATCTTCGTTGTCGATAAAATAGATCTGCACCCTCGCCGCAGGAATCGAAGCAACCTTAATGATCAACTGATGGTCGTTGTTATCGATGATCAGGTTCATTCCCGACAGGCGGATCACCTCGTGCAACTGGTTGCGCCGTTCGTTGATCAAACCGTAACGCGGCATGAAGGTTCGAATCTCATTTCCTCGTTCCTGCATATTTTGGGAGAGCGTTCTGCATAAAACGGACATATCGCTTTCAGGGAGATACGGAGTTATTTCCTGACAGACATAAAGAATTTTGCAGTTACTCATTGGTACGAATTTTTCATCAATAGGATTTGAGACCTGATACAAAGATACTATTTTTTTTACGATTACCGTGCTGCGCAACGGCTTTTTTGCCCGTTTACAGGATCAACATGGCATCGCCGTAGGTACCGAAACGGTATTTCTCCGTACGGGCCACTTCGTAAGCGTCCATCAACAGGTCGTAACCGGCAAAAGCCGCCACCATCATCAACTGCGTCGAATAGGGCAGGTGGAAATTGGTGATCATGCAGTTGGCCACGCTGAATTCGTACGGTTCGAATATAAACTTGTTGGTCCAGCCTTCGAACGGCTTCAGCCGGCCGTCGGTAGACACGGAACTCTCGATCGAACGCATCACCGTCGTACCGACCGCGCAAACCTTGCCGCCCGCATTCTTGACTTCGTTCACCCGTTCGGCAGTCTGCTGCGGAATAATCACCTGTTCCGAATCCATTTTGTGCTTGGTCAAATCCTCTACGTCCACCGTCCGGAAATTTCCGAGGCCGACGTGCAATGTCAGGAAAGCCATATGGATTCCTTTGATTTCCATTCGCTTGAGCAGGTGCTTACTGAAGTGCAGGCCGGCTGTCGGCGCAGCTACGGCTCCTTCGTTTTTGGCGAATATGGTCTGGTAACGCTCGTCGTCGATCGGCTCAACCTTCGTACGGATCCACTTGGGCAGCGGCGTCTCGCCCAGTTTGAACAGGGCAGCCTTGAATTCGTCGTAATCGCCGTCGAACAGGAAACGCAACGTCCGTCCACGGGAAGTCGTATTGTCGATCACCTCGGCCACCAGCAGGTCGTCGTCGCCGAAATAGAGTTTGTTTCCGATCCTGATCTTGCGGGCCGGATCCACCAGAACATCCCACAACCGGAGTTCCCGGTTCAGCTCGCGCAACAGGAAGATCTCGATCTCGGCGCCCGTTTTCTCTTTGTTGCCGTACAGGCGGGCCGGAAACACCTTGGTATCGTTGAAAGTGAAAATATCCCCCGGCTTGAAATAATCGACTACGTCTTTGAAAACCCGATGCTCGATTTTTCCGGTTTTGCGGTTCAGCACCATCAGCCGGGATTCGTCCCGGCACTCGGCCGGATATTTGGCCAACATATCGGCCGTGAAATTGTAATTATACTGAGATAATTTCATTATTTATTGAAATGAACTTTGGAATCTGCAAATTCAAACGGGACAATACTATTTATACGCAAAATTTTGGCTTTTGTTTCACTGCGCCGATCTTTTTCGCGCGAACGGAGCCTCCGGCCTACCGGCACACGTCCTCCGTTCCATCCGGATCGGGAAACAGCAGCCCCTGCACCTGCGGAAGCGTATAGGCGTCTTTCAGTGTGAAATCGCCGCTACGGGTACGGCAAAGCGCCGTCAGGTAGGCCCCGCTGCCCAGCTTTTCACCGAGATCGCGGGCGATCGAACGAATATAAGTTCCCTTGCTGCACCGGATCCGGAGCGTCGCCCGGGGCGGTTCGAAAGACTCGAGCCGCATCCCGTACACGGTAACCGGCGCGCGGCGCATCTCCACTTCCGTCCCCTGCCGGGCGTATTCGTAGGCCCGTTTGCCATCGATCGACTTGGCCGAATAGACCGGCGGCAACTGCATCTGTTCGCCCTCCATCGCGCGCAGGGCTTCTTCGAGCATCTGCCGCGTAATATGTTCGTAGGGGAAAGTCCGGTCGACCGGGTGTTCCATATCGAAACTGGGCGTAGTCGCCCCCAACGCCAGCGTCGTCAGGTACTCTTTCGGCTGCGCCTGCAACGCTTCGGCCTGTTTGGTCGCGCGTCCCAGACACACGATCAGGACGCCGGTGGCCAGCGGATCGAGCGTGCCGGCATGTCCGACCTTGATCTTGCGATGTCCCAGCCGGCGCATCATTACCTTAATTTTTCGGACGACGTCCGAAGAGGTCCACCCAAGGGGTTTGTCGATAGGAAGCACATACCCTTCGGCAAAGGGCAGATCGGCAGAAAGCGGTTGTTTCAAAACGAGATTTTTTTAAGACTGTTCAATTCGGATTCAGACCAGCGAATAGACGATGGACGCCGCGCCGACCAACAGGCAGTACACGGCAAAATAGATCAGCTTGCCCCGCTTCACGATCCCGATCATCCAGCGGCAGGCAATGAATCCCGACACGAAGGCCGTAACGAAACCGGCCAGCAGCGCAACGGCCGAGATTCCGCTCTCGGAAGGGTGGAACCCGCCCTTCATCGCATCGAGGAATGCCTCGCCGAGAATCGGGATCAGCACCATCAGGAACGAAAACCGGGCTACTTCTTCCTTGCGGTCGCCGAGCATCAGTCCGGTCGAAATAGTCGATCCGGAACGCGAAAGACCGGGCAGGATCGCCGCGAAAGCCTGCGCGAGCCCGATTACGAAAGCATCCTTGAACGAAATCTCCGCTTTCTGCCGGGGACGGGCGTAATAGGCGAAAGACAACAGCGCAGCCGTAATCAGCAACGAAATCCCCACGACCAACAATCCGGATGCGAAAAATTCCTCCACATAATCCTTAAAGAAAAATCCGACGATCGCCACCGGTACCATCGAAAGCAATATCTTGCAAATATAGATCGTTTCGTCGTTCCACTGGAAACGAAAAAATCCGGCGATCAACCGGGCCAGTTCGTTGCGGAAAACCACAATCGTGCTGCATACCGTAGCGGCGTGCACCGCGACGGCGAAAGTCAGGTTCTCTTCACCCTGAAGGCCGAACAACGTATTGAAAATCTGTAAATGGCCGGAACTGCTCACCGGCAAAAACTCCGTAAGTCCCTGTACCAGCCCCAAGACGACCGCTTCCCACACCTCCATCGGTTACTCCTCCTTTTTCGGTTTCTTCATAATAGCGTAAATCTCGAAGGCGAAACCGCCCAGCACCAACAGCGGAGCGAGCGTAATGCGCCGGAAACTGAACATATCCTCGTTGAACACGTTCGGATCGTCGCTGCCGCCGCCGCTCATCAGGATAAATCCGAGGACGATCACGGCAAAGCCGATCAGCATCAACTTATAATTGGTAAAAGTCAGCGGCATCCGGTTCGATTTTCCGGCGTCCGTCGTGTTTTTCTCATTTTTTTTCATCCGTTCTCCGTGTTTATGACGGCAGGCTCGCCGCCTGTTATGCTCTAAAATATAACGCAACCGGCCGGCAATCATTGTAAAACCGGGCCGGATTCCGAAAAAATCAATACAAATACAACTTATCGGTCCGCATCCGCAGGAATTTACGAACGGCGAAAGCGGTGAACACCAGCGAAATGAGGATACCCCCCACCATCATCGCCCCGAAAATGAACAGCAGTTGCAACTGATCCGAAACGAACTTCACCTCCGGCAGCCCTTCGTGCAGCCCGGCGATCATCACGGCCAGCATCGCCCACGAGATCAGCCCGGCATAGATTCCCTGCAAGATACTGCCGCCCAGGAACGGCTTCGTAATAAACCAGCGCGTGGCCCCGACCAGCTTCATCGTATGGATCAGGTAACGTTTCGAGAAAATCGTAACGCGGATCGTATTGTTCAGCAGGATCAGCGAAATAATCAGCAGCGCGCCGCCGAACAGCAACAGCACCAGGTTGAATTTATTGATGTTGGATGTAACCTGTTCGATCACGTTCCGCTGGTAGACCACCTCGTCGACCCCGTCCCACGACATGACCTGCTTCTCGAGGGCCGACAGCGCCCCTGTTTCGGCCGAACGTCCGTCCAGTTTCACCTCGTAGGAATCCGGCAGCGGATTCGTCTGCAGAAATTCGACGAAATCGCTTCCCAGATAGGCCTGGAAATCGGCCGCCGCCTGGTCTTTCGGAATGAATTTCACTTCCCGGATCGCGGGGTTCGTCTCCAACTGCCGCTTTACCGCAGCGGAAGTCTCCTCCGGAATGCCGTCTTTCAGCATCACGAACACCGACACGTTCTCTTTCAGCCGGTTCGAAGCGTTCAGCGCGCCGAGGATCAGGTATCCCACCGCGCCGAGCAGAAAGAGCACCAGCGCGATGCTGACCGTCGAAATAATGTAGGCATTCCGAACCTTGCGTTTGATTTTCCTGTTATTGTTTACAGCCATAACCTAATCAGCTATTTTCCGTTTGTTTGCGTTTGCGTACCGCCGCGACGGAGACGGCTGCGACCAGCCCGGCCAAAAGCAACAGCGAACAGGTGCGCGTAACGGCCGTCAGCGCCGCATAGTGCGGAGCGCGGAAACGGAACTCGACCGTATGGTTTCCCGCCGGCAACGCCATCGCCCGCAGCACGTAATCGGCACGAAAATAGGGCGCCTCTTCGCCGTCGACATAGGCCGTCCATCCGTGCGGATAATAAATTTCGGAGAATACGGCGACCCCTTCCGCCGGGGCCGTATATTCGTAACGTTGCAGATTGACCCTGTATTCGGTCATCCGGATCGACGCAGTCGAGTCGGCCGCCGGCACGACTCCCTGCAACGCATCGGCGAAGCGCTCGTCAACTACGGCCACCCGTTTGGTATCGGTCGTCGTCAGCGCATCGATCTCCAGATCGGGGGTTTCGACGAAAGCTACCGAATCGACGAACCAGGCGGCGCCGTTGGCTTCCGGATTATGCTGCACGGATAACCGGCCCGTCTGTTGATCCGGCACGATGACGTAGCGCGTATTGAGCATGTTGTACACGTTCATATTCATCTTCGACAGGTGACGGTCGATCAGATCCTGGTAGCGGTGCAGCTTGGCTCCGTGGTAGCCGCCGACCGAACGGTGGAAATAGGAAGTCGAAGCGTCGTTGAACGTGCTGACCGAAAGATTCAGCACCCGGTATCCGGGCTCGCCGGTCGAATCGGCCAGGATCTGCCGGTCGGCCTCCGTCGGACGGATTTCGGCCCGGTTCGGCAAAACGAATGCGTCGCCGTTCAGATAGCGCAGGTTGACGGGCACCATATCGGCCGTCACCAACACGCCGAGCAGCAGCACGAAAGCCGTCTTCTTGATCTTTTCCGCCGCGAACGCCCAGACTACGCCGGCCGCCAACAGCACGAACAGCAACGAACGGAACGCATCGGCCCGCATCATCGAGGCGCGCTCGGAACGCATCGCCGAAGCCACCTCCTGCGGAAGCTGATCTTCGCCCTGACCGGAAAACGACATCAGCGCGCCGCCGAACACGAGGAACAGCAACGCGATTCCTCCGACCGTCAGCACCGCCGATCGAAGTCCTTTCATCAACCGCTGCCGGTCGAGTTCGCCGCACCAGAGCCGCTGCAACACGACGGCCATCAGAAACGGCACGCTCCATTCGGCGATCACCAGGATCATCGACACGGTGCGAAACTTATTGTACATCGGGAAATAGTTGAAAAACAACTCGGTGAATCCCATAAAATTACTTCCCCAAGACAACAGCACCGCGAGCAGAGTCACGACGAACACCCACCATTTCGAACGCCCGCGCAGCACGAACATGCCGAGCACGGCCAGCAACAACGCCACGGCCCCCAGGTAAACGGGGCCGCTGGTCATCGGCTGGGGCCCCCAGTACGCGGGAACCTGCGAAACGTCGGCGCGGTAATTCTTCAGCACCCCGGCGACCTCCCCGTCCTGCGAAAACCCGCCTTGCGAAGTTCCCCCGTATAGGTTCGGAATCAGCATGTTGAAAGTCTCCGCCTTACCATAGCTCCACGCCGTAGCGTACTGCAGGCCGAGTCCGTCCTGCTTCTTCCCGTCTGCGGAAGTCAGTTCGCTACCGCCGCGCATCGTCTCGGACGAATGGCTGTCGATATAATAAAGCATTCCCGCATTACTACCTACGGCCAGCACGGCCGCCAGCGCCAGCAGTCCGGTCGCTTTGGCAAAATGCGGCAATATCCTTTTCCGGATCGAAAGCACCAACTCGTTGACCCAGAAAGCAATCAAAATAAATAAGAAATAATAGGTAATCTGCGGATGGTTGACCCCGATCTCGATCGTGGCGAAAACGCCGGTCAGCGCGGCGCCAATCCACATATTCCGCCGGAACGCGTAATACACGCCGCCGAACAGCATCGGAGCGAAGGCCAGCGCGAGCATCTTCGTAATGTGTCCGGCCCCTATAATGATGAAAAAATAGGTCGAAAAACCGTAAGCGAGAGCCGGAACGATTCCGATCCACGGATTGAACCGCATACACAACAGCATGAAGAAAAACATCGCCATCGCAATGAAAATCAGCGAAGCGGGCTGTCCGAGGAAATAAAATACGCGGGCCAGCGTCTTGATGATCGTGCCTTCGTACTGTACGTTGATCAGGTAGGCCGGCATCCCGCTGAACATATTGCCTTCCCATTGCGGATCTTCGCCATACTTCGCACGGTGCTGCATAATGTCTTCGACACTGCCCTTATATTGCAGAATATCGTGCTGAGCCAGCACTTTCCCGTCGAACTGCGGGGCGAAATAGAACAGGTTGATCACGACGAAAACGACCAGCGCCACCAATATCGGCATCCATCGTTTGAGGGCTTGTTTAGACTCCATGCGGATAAGCTAATAAATGTCAGTCTGCAAAGTAACGAAAAAATGTTGAGAATTCCCCACCCGCGCTCTAATTCCCGGCCGGGAATCCGTCGATCCGCTCCGGCAGCCGGTCGAAACCGTAATAGACGGTTTCGATCTTCTCCGGGAAAACTTTTACGACCCGGAATCCGGAACGGTCGTTGCCCAGCGGCCGACCGGCGGCCCCGGCGGTATGGAATCGCACGCCCCCAAACGAACCCGAAGCGCAGAAATGCAGGTGCCCGGACAGGTAACAGTCCACGCCGTACCGCGCGAACAGGTCGAGGTACTTTCCGCGGCGAACGGACGGGATATTTTCGTAACGGTCCTTCTCATCGGCCGATTCGAGAAAAAACGGATGATGTCCCAGCACGATCGTACGGCCATATCTCCGGGAGCGTTTCAGTTTCGCCGCGAGCCATCTCCACTGCTTCCGCTCGCGGTCGGGACAATCGGCCCAGACGACCGGCGTATTCAACCCGATCAGGTAAGCGCCGCGGTGTGCGAATGCGAAACGGTCGTAACCGTACTTTTTAATATAAGCCTCGACCAGCCGGTCTCTTGCCTCGTTGCCCACGTCGTGGTTGCCCGGCGTAAAATAGACCGGGATCGCCGGATCGATCCGGGCGATCAACCGGTCGAATTCGGCCACTTGTCCGGCGTCGTTCAGGTCGTGCACCATATCGCCCGTCACGACCACGAACGCGGGCCGCAGCCGGTTGATCGCATCGGTAAAAAGCTCCATCAACTCCGTCTCGCGGGCGTAGGAGCGGTTGTCGTCGATAAATCCCAACTGCGGATCGCTCAGTTGGATAAAAAAGAACGGATCGCTGCGCTTTTGCGCGGCGACGGAGGAGGCGACGCTTCCCAAAATCATAATCCAAACCAGCAGTTTTCCCATTTTTACAGTTCCCCGTTCGCCGCCGTGATTATTTCAACAACGCTTCGACAAAGACGGGAAAGTGGTCGGACGGATGATTGCGCCCGTCCGAATCGGTCAGGATGCCGAATTTCAGCACCGTCACGCGGTCGTTGACGAACAGGAAGTCGATCTTGCCTTTTTTCATCAACCGCTCCGGAACCTTCACCCCGAAATCGGTGTAACTCCAACCCGGCGTATAGGGCGGCGTCTGCGACACGGCTTCCGCATCGGAAAAAGCGCTCAGCATCACCTCGACCGGATCGCTCCCGGCCCCCGAGTTGAAATCGCCGGAACAAAAGACCGGATACTTCTCCCCGACCGTCTCGCGGATCCGGGCGACCAGCAGTTCGGCCGACTTATGCCGCGCCACGGGACCGATATGGTCGAAATGCGTGTTGAAAAAGTAAAACACCCGACGCGTGGCGCGGTCCTTCATCTTGGCCCACGTACAGATCCGGTTCAAAGCGGCGTCCCAGCCTTTCGACACCTTTTCGGGCGTTTCGGAGAGCCAGAATGTTCCGCTGTCGAGTACCTGAATCCGGTCGACGCGGTAGAAAATCGCTGAGAACTCGCCTCCCGCCTCCCCGTCGCGGCCGACGCCGACCGACGCGAAACCGGGCATTTGTTGCAGGTCTTCCATCTGCTCGGGACGGGCCTCCTGCACGCCGACGACATCGTACTCATGAAATAAAATCAGCGCTTTAACCCGTTCCTTACGGTTCGGCCACGCATTTTCGCCGTCGCCGGGGTTGTTGCAACGGATGTTGTAGGAACCTATGTTCAGCGGACGGTTGCGGGCAACGAGACTATCGGCGCCGAACAACAGGATCAGCGCCGACAGATACAAGATCAATCTGTTCATGCCGCTACTTCTGAATGTCGTAAAAGCAGCGTTTCGGGGAGTAGACCTTGCCCTCTTTGACCAGTTTTTTGATCGCTTTGTCGGCTTCGGCTTTTTCGACGCCGGCAGCAGCCGCGATGTCGCCGGGACGCATCGCACCCTTTTCCTGAAGGGCTTTGAGAATTTTTTCTTCCATGACTCGATTCCGATTTGGTTGGTGACGTAAAAATAAGCATTTCGCCCGGTTCTTGCAAATCGGAAATTTTTATCGGGCGATCGGAAAATACGATACCGGAACAACGACGGAGCCATCCCTCATAAACATCTGATTAAAATAACTTTAATTAAAAATCACTCAAGTCGAAAAATATTTCGTAAAAACGGGATTTTTTTATTCCGGGATTAATTCCTACCTTTGAAGGCTGTTTAACATTAAAATTTTTAGTAGAATGCCGAAAATGAAAACCAATTCCGGTGCCAAGAAGCGTTTCGACTTCACCGGATCAGGAAAGATCAAAAGAAAGCATGCTTTCAAAAGTCACATCCTGACGAAGAAAACGAAAAAACAAAAACGGAATCTCACCTACTCGGGACTGATCTCGAAGGTCGATGAAGCCAACGTAAAACTGCTGCTGGTTAAATAAACCGCCGCGCGTTTTACATCAATGTCAAACAAAGAGTGACTTAGCCCCGAAGAGTGTGGGAGAACCATGCCGCTAACCGCTCGTAAAACTTTACAATTATGCCAAGGTCAGTAAATGCAGTTGCATCCAGAGCCCGAAGAAAAAAAGTTTTGAAACTTGCCAAAGGTAACTTTGGTTCAAGGGGAAATGTATGGACGGTCGCCAAAAACACCGTAGAAAAAGGTCTCACCTATGCGTACAGAGACCGCAAGAACAAAAAACGTCAGTTCCGCAGCCTGTGGATTCAGCGTATCAACGCCGCTGTCCGCGGTCAGGGAATGACCTACTCGGAATTCATGGGTAAGATGAACGCCAAAGGAATCCGGCTCAACCGGAAAGTCCTGGCCGATCTGGCTATGAACAACGCCGCAGCATTCGAAAAAATCGTTAAAACAGTGAAATAGCGCTTTCTCCGGGCCTCCCGGACAAACCAGCTAAATAAAAAGTGTCGGAAACTGTTCCGACACTTTTTATTTTTACGGATACTCCCGGAGCCGGCATAAAAAGACCGGCCTTGCACAGGCCGGTCTCGATCTCTTGCCGGAATTTAAATCGAAATATTCAGTATCTCGAAACGCAGCACGCCCGACGGAACGGTAACGTCGACCTCTTCGCCCTTTTTGTGTCCGAGCAGCGCCTGTGCGATCGGGGTTCCGATCGACAACTTACCCTCTTTCAGGTTGGCCTCGTTTTCGGAAACCAGGGTGTACTCCACGACCTTCCCGGTGGTTATATTTTTAAGAGTTACGCGGTTCAGAATCTGAACGGTACTGGTGTCAATACGCGATTCGTCGAGCACCCTTGCATTGGCAACGGTATCCTCCAACTTGGCAATACGCATCTCAAGCATACCCTGAGCCTCTTTGGCCGCATCATACTCTGCATTCTCCGACAGATCGCCTTTGTCGCGGGCTTCTGCGATCGCGGCGGAAATAGCAGGACGCTCGACCGAACGGAGGTGATCCAGTTCGTCTTTCAGCTTTTGTAAACCCGCTTCGGTTAAATAAACAACGTTTGATGCCATAATAATAATGATTGAGTTTAAATGTTTTCAGGAATTCACGCCGCGGCTTTTCAGCCTTTATCGTTCAGATTGAGCATCTGCCGCAGCAGGTAAAGAAAAGTTACCGCACAACACGACAGGATCAGCACGGTCAGGTAATTGCGCATCTCCCCGTCGAACAGACACAACACCACGCTTCCCCCGAGGCAAAACACCGAGAGCAGCAGGAATGCCACATAAACATAAAATCGTGTCTTCGGTTTCATCGATTCGCTTGCGTTAACAAAAAGAAAAAATCCCGACCCCTGTCGGGGGGTCAGAACCTTTTCGATAAGACAAATGTAAACAAAGATTTTCGATTTTCCAAGTTTACCGCATTTTTTGCGAAAACTCGGAAAATCCCGATTCCGTTCGGACGCTATCCGGCGCGGACGCCTCCGGCATTACCCGCTGAAACGGCAGACGTAATCGAAATCGCCGGTCTGAGAACCGTACCGGTCGGCATTACAATCCGCAAAACGGCCGTTCTCCGCTACCGAGAAAGTTCCGGACAGGCGGTATCGGCCGCCGCGGCTTTCTCTCGCAATTGCTTTAGCCAGCGGGACAGCGACGCATGGTACTCGTCCCAATAGACGAAGTCGCCGATCCAACCGTGACGACCGGTGGGATAAACGTGCAGTTCGGCGGGAACGCCTTTCGAGCACAGCGAATCGTAGAACATCGTACTGTTGCGCGTCGGAACCACTTCGTCGTCGCTGCTCAGCGCGATGAAACACGGAGAAGTGGCGGGAGTATGTTCCGTGGCGGCAACGATGTGCCGCTCGGTCGAAAATCTCCGGATCAGATCTTCGGACGGATCTTTGCCCATCAGGTTATCGCGGCTTCCCCCGTGAGAGAATCCGTCCTGCATCGTAATCACCGGATAGATCAGTATCCCGAAATCGGGACGCGCGTAACTGAATTCGAACAGCGTCAGAGCCGAGGCCGCCAGATGCCCCCCCGCCGAAAAGCCCATGACGCCGACCTGGCACGGGTCGATTCCCCATTCGGCGGCATTTTCGCGCACGGTGCGAAACATTCGGCGCACATCGGTCAGCGGTATTTCGCTGTGTCCGTTCGGCATCCGGTAGCGCAGGACGACGGCCGTAATTCCGTTTTCGTTCAGCCAGCGGGCTACGTCGATCCCCTCGCGCTGGTAGCAAACACAACCGTAACCGCCCCCGGGCAGGACGACGACGCACTGTCCGTTCGCCTTGTCCGGCGCAGGACGGAACAGGAAATAATCCGGGACGGCAACGCCGAAACGGACGCCGTCGCGATCGGCCGTGACCGAAGAGTCGAGTCCGTTGTCGCCGTCGAACTTCCCGTCCGAATACAACGGCTGCGGCGTCTGAGCGGATGCTTCGGCGCAGCACAAAACGACCAGCGACAAAAAAGCAAGTATTCTTTTCATGGAAAAACAATTTATAAAATTTACGGAAGACGAACGCGTCCGACGCCGTCCGTTCGTTTTAGCATTAGTAAAGGTAAAAAAAATAAATTAAATTTGTAGGAACAAAACGTCCGAATCCGATGAGAAAAGCAATTTTGACACTTACGACACTGTTATTAACTTCATGGGCTATGGCACAGAACAATATCATCAAACTTCCGGCTCCGTCCAAAACCGGAGGAATGCCTTTGATGGAGGCGTTGTCGAAACGTGCGACGAACCGCACGATGGACGGCGAAAAATCGCTTTCGCAGCAACAACTCTCCGACCTGCTGTGGGCAGCTTGGGGAATCAACCGCGAAGACGGCCGCCGCACGGCGCCGTCGGCGCTGAACCGCCAGGAGATCGACCTCTACCTGATCGGTCGTAAGGGGGCTTACCGCTACGACGCCGAAGCGCACGCGTTGGTTCCGGTCGCCGAAGGCGATCTGCGCGGCAAGGTCAACAGCCAGGAGTACACCCGCACCGGGGACTGGATCCTGATCTTCGTGGCCGACTACATGCGGATGACGCAGGGCGACATGCAGGGCAACGCCGTCACCGCCGGTATCGACGCCGGACTGATCGCGCAAAACGTCTACCTGTACGGGGCTTCCGAAGGGCTGGCCGTGGTGGTTCACTCGACGGTCAACCGCGAAGAGGTCGCCAAAACGCTCGGATTGAAATCGTCGCAGCATATCGCACTGGGGCAGACCGTAGGAATCCCGGCCCGCCGATGACCGAACGGCTGCGCCAAATACTGAAACGATACTGGGGGTACGACGATTTCCGTCCGTTACAGCTCGAAACGATCGAATCGGTCTGCGCAGGTCGGGATACGTTGGTGCTGATGCCTACCGGAGGCGGGAAATCGGTCATCTACCAGGTGCCGGGCCTCGCTTTGGACGGGGTGTGCATCGTCGTGACGCCGCTGATCGCGCTGATGAAAGATCAGATCGACCAACTGCGCCGCCGGCGCATCCTCGCCGAGTCGATTCATTCGGGTATGCAACCGCGCGACATCGACCGGATTCTCGACAACTGCGTCTACGGCGACGTGAAATTCCTGTACATTGCGCCGGAACGCATCGACAGCGAATTGTTCCGGACGCGTTTCGCCAAAATGCGGGTGTCGCTGCTGGCCGTCGACGAAGCCCACTGCATCTCGCAGTGGGGATACGACTTCCGCCCGTCTTACCTGCGGATCGCCCGGCTGAGGGAGTTGCAGCCCGAAATACCGGTGCTGGCGCTGACCGCGTCGGCGACGCCGGAAGTGGCCGAAGACATCATGCAACAACTGAAATTCAGCGAACCGCACGTCCTGCGGACGAGTTTCGCGCGCAGCAACCTGTGTTACGTAGTGCGCAACACAGAAGACAAACACGAGCACCTGCTGCGCATCCTGAACAACGTTCCGGGAACGGGCATCGTCTACGTACGCACCCGCGAAAAGACGGAAACCATCGCCGGATTCCTGAACGAAAACGGCATAACGGCCGGATTCTACCACGGCGGCATGGGATACCTGATACGGTCAGCGCGGCAGGACGACTGGATACGGGGACGGATGCGGGTCATGGTCGCTACCAATGCGTTCGGTATGGGCATCGACAAAGCGGACGTCCGGATCGTCGTGCACTACGACCCGTGCGATTCGTTGGAAGCCTATTACCAGGAAGCCGGACGGGCCGGACGGGACAGTAAAAAGGCTTATGCGGTGCTGTTGCTGTCCGAGGGAGATACCCCGCTGGCGACGCGCCGGATGCAACTCGACTTTCCGCCCGTAAAAACGATCCTGAACGTATACGAAGCGCTGTTCAACTACCTCTCCGTCGCCGTAGGGGACGGCAAGGGAACCGTCCACCCGTTCAACGTCTACGAATTCGCCGCGCGATTCCGCTTTTTCGTCCCGACAGCGCTCAACGCCATCAAAATCCTACAGACGAACGGCTACCTGATCCTGACCGACGAGTCGGATAACCCGCCGCGGATCCGGTTCGTCGTGCCGCGCGACGAACTCTACCGGATTCGCGTCGACCGCAAGGAACTCGACCACCTGATCACCGTGCTGCTGCGCCGTTATACGGGACTTTTCAGCGACTTCGCCGCGATCGACGAGGACGAACTGGCGCATCTGTCGGGATACACCGTGGCCCGTCTGCACGAACTTTTTAAGAAATTGTGGCAGTTGCACATCATCCGCTACATTCCGGGCGGAAGAAGTCCGATGCTGATCCTTTCCGAAGAGCGTTTGCCGGTGGCCAACGTCCGGATCTCGCCGGAAAGCTACGCCCGGCGCAAAGCCGTGGCCGAAAAACGGCTCGACAGCATGTTCCGTTACGCCACCGACCCGGCGGAGTGCCGCAGCGTATTGATACAGCGTTATTTCGGAGAAACGGATGCAGTCCCGTGCGGCGCGTGCGACCGTTGCCTGGAACAGAAAAAAAGGGGGACGGATACACCCGGACAACAGGCCCTGCAACGGGAAATCCTCTCCCGGCTGTCCGACGGGCCGGCCGACGTGCGGTCGCTCGCAGCGCAGATACGCCGCGACATCCGTCATATCCTGGAGTGCGTGACCGTCCTGCTCCGGGAAAAGAAAATAATCGAGGAAAGTGACGGGAAACTTCGGATAAATCCGTAAATTTGCGACCGATGGGAAAAATTTACGCGGAAAGCATAACCAACGAAGCGATCAACCAACTGTCGATAGGGGCATTCCCCGGGGAAATCGTCGTCGTCGATACTCCGGAAGCGGCGGAGGCTGCCTGCGAATACCTGAGCCGCTTCCCGTTGATCGGATTCGATACGGAGACCCGGCCGTCGTTCACGAAAGGACATTTCAACAAGGTGGCGCTGCTACAACTCTCGGCCGACGACAAAGCCTTCTTGTTCCGGCTGAACCTGATCGGGCTGCCTGAATCCGTACAGCGCGTACTCTCTTCCGACCGGATCGCCAAAGTCGGCGTCGCCGTATACGAAGACGTCCGGATGCTGCGTTCGTGGCACCGGTTTCCTCCAAAAAAATTCGTGGAATTGCAGAACATAGCCCCGCGGTACGGGATTACCGACAAAAGTCTACGCAAGCTGGCCGCCATCACGCTGAACATCCGTATCTCGAAAGCCCAGCGTCTCAGCAACTGGGAAGCGCAGCAACTGACGCCCGCACAGCAACTTTACGCGGCGACCGACGCATGGGTCGGACGCGAGATTTTCAAAAAACTTTCGCAGAGCGAACCCGAAAAACCGGAGGAACCGGTTTCGGAGAAGGGCTGACCGCCCGACTCGTTTCGACGGCGCGGCAGGCGCGCTTCGCATATCAATCGTTCAGATCGATCAGTCCTTCGGGCAGTTGCATCCGGATTTTCCGCCCGGCAACGTCGATCTCGGTAATAAACTCGTCGGCGACGGGAACGTAAACGGACTTTCCGTCCAGCGACAGCAGAAACAGCGGATTCTCCCCGTCGATAAATCCGGTCACGATCCCCTCCCCGGCCTCATCGACCATTACGCCGAATCCGACCAGGTCTTCCGGATAAAATTCATCGGCATCCGGATCCAGCAGTTCTCCGTCCGGCGCATCCTCCTCCCCCTCCAGGAAAAGTTCGCAGCCGATCAACTCGTCCGTGCGTTTCTCGGAATAGAAATCGGAAAATACGACCAGCGCGCTACGCCTTCCGCGACGCTCGAAACGGTCGCAAAAAAGAGGAACCGCCAGTTTGTCGATCACGACAAAAAGCGGTTCCTTCGTATCAAAATCGGCAGGAAACGTATCAAACAGACTGACCATCAACTCGCCCGAAAGTCCGAAAGACTTGGCGATACGGCCGACCGCCGTTTTACGTCGCTCCTGCATCGGGCAAAAAATCAGGCTTCGGCAGCCGGTTCTTCGGCAGGCGCTTCGGTCTCGGCCTCGGTCGACTCGGCGGCAGCGGCAGCAGCGGCGGCGGCGATTTCCGCTTTCTTGGCGGCAACGGCTTCGGCACGGGCTTCCTTCACTTTCTTTTCCGCTTCTAACCGGGCTTTCTTATCGGCCACTTTGTCTCCGCTGAGTTTGGACTCCTTAGCTGCGATCTTTTCGGCTTTCTGTTCCATCCACTGGGCAAAACGGGCATCGGCCACTTCGGCGCTGAACGCACCTTTGCTGACGCCTCCCAGCAAATGTTTCTTGTACATGACCCCTTTGTAGGAAAGAATCGCCCTACAGGTGTCGGTAGGTTGAGCGCCCTTCTGCAACCATGCCAATGCTTGGTCAAAGTTGAGTGTGATTGTGGCAGGATTGGTATTGGGATTATACGACCCAATATTCTCAATGAATTTACCATCACGTGGCGCCCTGCTGTCGGCAACGACAATGTGGTAGAAAGGATAACCCTTTTTACCGCGGCGTGCTAATCTGATTTTTACAGGCATTTTGTAATTTTTAATTGGTTTTACACAACCTACTGAAGTAAGTAGGGTGCAAAAGTACCGTTTTTTATCGATTCTGCAAAGGATCGCGCTCTTTTTTATTCTGATCGATCAGTTTTTGCAGCAATTTCAACTGGCGCAACTGCAATTCCGTATAATTGGTCAGGTTGGACACCATGCTGTCGATCACCAGCGGCAAGTCTTCGTCCTCGCAGTTCGTTTTGCCGCCGGCGTCGGAAGCGTCCCGGAAAATATTCCCCCGCCCGGTCAACAGCCAGTACAGGTCGATGCTCGGGAAACGCTGGATAATCTTCGACAACTTGTCCGACCCCAGAGCGCCTGTCATGTTGGAAATATTCCCCCGTTTCAATCCGCACTCGCGTTCAAATTCCCGGATGGATAGTCCCAAATGCACACTCAGTATTTTAATCCGCCCTTTTAAATCCATCGTGGTGACACAAATAATTGACAATATTGTTTTTTATGTCAAAAAAATTGGGTATTTTTGCGTATTACTACAACAAAGGTATCAAATATTGCCGATTATGAAAAAAAGAATTGAACGAAAAGAGGAGCGTATTGCGGCTATTCGTTCGGAAGCCGCACGCCATCGGGGAGTCTATGCCGAAGTCGCACGCGAAAACGGTTGGGGAAGAGATTACGTATGCAGCGTCATGGCGGGACGCAACAGCAGCGAGAACGTACTCTTCGCCCTTGAAAAAAAACTTCGCCTGAATATTCCGAATACGAAACAAACATCGTAAACCGACGCTCGATTATAATTCATAACTTCCTAACCGATTAAGATAATCGGTCGCTTTTCCGGGAAAGAAAACATCAAGACAACCTGCTCGGATAATTTTGTTCCGAACAGAGAAATACCTACCTTTATCACAACCAAACAACTTTATGAATCCAACTTTGTTTTATTTAATCGCCGGCGCATGCATTAGCTTTATGATCGGGCGGGTCGCTATCCCCCGCATCATACTAATCGCCAAAAGAAAGCGCATCTTCGATACGCCGAATCCGCGTAAGATCCATACGCAGCAGATTCCGCGGCTCGGGGGCGTGTCGTTCCTGCCGGGTATGCTGATCGCCTACTTTCTGATCCGGGGCATACAATGCACCATAGGCGGAAACGGAATGCCGGACGTCGAAACCATTTACCAGGAAACCATTTTCTATTTCTTCACGGGATTGATCACAATCGCCGCCGTAGGACTCTGGGACGACATCATCGGCCTGACTTACAAATACAAACTGCTCGTACAACTGTTCGTCGCGCTGCTATTGGTATTGCCGGCGGGACGCATCGTCAACCTGGAAGGGATTTTCGGAATATACGCCATACCGGACTGGATGTCGACGCCGCTGACCGTACTCATCGTCATGGTCGTTATCAACGCCTTCAACCTGATCGACGGAATGGACGGGCTTTGCTCGGGGCTGAGCATCGTAACCCTACTGACGCTGACCGTACTGCTGGTGCACAGCGACAACCCGATGCTGGCGCTGCTGTCCGCGTCCACCGTCGGAGTGGTCGCCGCGTTTTTCCGGTACAACTACTTCGGCAAAAGGCTGAAAGTGTTCATGGGCGACTGCGGGTCGCTGACGCTCGGCTACATCACGGCATTCCTGCTGTTGCAACTGGCTTCCGCGAACAACGGCACGGGAAATTCGCAGCTGACCCTGGTAACGCTGATGAGCATTATCTTCATCCCGCTGTTCGACACGACCCGGCTGTTCATCCAACGAATCTGTCTCGGGCACTCCCCGTTCTGTCCCGACAAAAATCACATTCATCATAAATTCCTGCAAATCGGATGTTCCCAGCGGCAAAGTTTCTGGCTCATCCTGTGCATCCAGATCGTCTATATCATCGCCAATTTTCTGCTGGCCCCGATTGTCAACATCAATGTGTTATTGTTCGTCGATATCCTGTCGGCCCTCGCGCTGATCTTCTTTCTGGACAGCAAAAAAAGCAGGGAAAAGTCGCAGCGTTTCGCGGAAAGAAAGAAAGTAACCAAAACAGTCAGATAAAATCGGACCAAGTTGAATCCGGACAAGCGCATCCGCCATTTTATCGAATACAGAACGCTTTAATTCAATGCATTAACAGCTATCGACATTCTACAAATCGGCGGATTACGGCCCGGAAAACGGCGGGGAAGCAATGCGGCGACGGGAGTACGGGATTCCCGCAAACCGGCCCGGTCACTTTCAAATACGGCATGAACCGATCCGCCGTATAAAACCGATTCGACCGACGCAAGAAACAGCGCCGGCCGAATTTAAACAAGCCATAACCCGGCAGTACGGGACGCTACCGCGAGACGTTCCGGCAATAGACCGAATAACGGCTGATCACGTCGCGGACGAATGCGAGCGTCTGCCGGCCGACGAAACGACCGTTACGCACCACTTCGTCGCGGGCATACTGCGGATCGGACTTCAAGGTCAGGTACTCCGAAACATCGTTCCACGAATCGGGATTCGCACCGTATTTCCGGGCCAGATTCCGCGCATCGGTCACATGGCCGATCCCGCCGTTGTAACACGCCAGAACGATTTTCATCCGATCCATTTCGGATGTTCCGGGAGCGAAACGCAGCGACTTCTCGATCTTTCCCAATATCTTCACCGCCAGCAGCACATTGTTTTCCGGATCCATCACATTGCCCTGCACGTCGAACTGCCTGGCCACCCGCGGCATGATCTGCATCAGGCCCTGCGCGCCGCGGCTCGACACCAGGAACGGATTGAAACGGGATTCGTTGTAAGCGATCGCCGCGACGAAACGCCAGTCGTAGCCCTCTTTCTCGCAAATCTCCTTGAAAAGTTTGTCGAAGGCCGAAATTCCGCCGGCGCGGGACGAAGCCAGCCCGCGGCCCACCACCTGACGGACGATCCCTTTTTCGAAATAGAGGTAGTTCAGCATGGCGTACTCCTCGCTGTTGCGGAAACGGTTCAGCCACGCTTCGAAATCCTGCCGCAACCCTTCATCCCGCGGCGAAACGACCGCGCTCAGCGAAACCGGCTCGGCGAAAGTATAGACCTGCTCAACGTTTTTGGACAGCGCGCATCCGAGCTGGGCTTCGCTCATTTCGCAGATCAGGTAGTCGTACTGTCCGTCGCCGAGCGCCTCGAGCATTTCGAAACTGTTGCGGGACGATACGTAAATCGCAGCCGACGAAAGGGAATCGAGCAACATGCCGTACGTTTTCGATTTTTTAAAACCCGAAGAGATCAGCACCCGTCCGTCGCCGACGAAAGACGAGAGGTTGAAATGTTTCGCCTTGCGCGCCGCGGCAGCGCGGGACTTATCGGCCAGCAAAACATAGGATGTGTTGTAAATAGGAACCGAGGCGGGGACTTCCGCCGCAGCGATCCGAGCCGTAAGCGCGGTCACGAAATCCAACTCGCCGAGCGCCAGCTTTTCCGAACGCTCGGATGCGGAAAGACCTTGCACAACCTGCAATTCAAGCCCCCGATAATCGGCATAAGCCTTGAACAGATCGTACTGGTAACCGTAATTTTCCCCGCCGAACACGAAGTAGCCGGGCATGTCGTCGTCCATAGCGACCGTCAGCCGTACCCGTTCAGGGAGTTCGGCCTGCCGCTGTTCGCCGCAGGCGGTAAGGATCAATAAACTGAAGAACAAAAATAACTTACACGATACAATCGATTTGTAAATCATAAAAACTGTTTTCGGGGGCAGCTCTTACGCATCAGTCGTAGAAGCTCCAGGAAAATCCCATTTTGAAGACCCGTTTGTTCTGCGGATAATGGAGCACCGTAAAATAGTTACGGTCTCCGAACAAATTGTCGTTCAGATGCTGCATCTTGGCCAAAATCCGCATGCGTTTCCACTTGGCAGCGACAAACACATCGATCATCGGATAATTTCCCAGTTTCTTTTCACGCTGGTTGTAAAACTGCGCCGTCGCAGGATTGTAACCGAACGCATAATACTCCGTATTGTAACGTCCGTCCAAACCGATCTGCAGCCGCAGCACGTTTTTCACCACGTTGAATTCGTAAAAATAACTGAGATAAGCACTGGCCAGAGGCACCGGGACAACTTCCTGAACTGTACTAAACTGAAGCAATACCCTGTGGTTCAAATGGAGTCCGCCGATGCGGAAATCCTTTCTGGCATACAAACCCGAAACGCTGACGTTGCCCCCGTGCTGGGCAGGGAGCGCCTGAGCGTCGTAATAGATCCTGTCTTTCAAAAGGCTCTGATAAGCGCCCAGTTCGAGTCCTACGGACGGGACGCTCAGGGTCGCAGAGATTCGGGTTTCAGACTCTTTCGCAAAAGAGTTGTTCCACGCATAGTGGTTAGAGAAATAGTTCTCCGTCCAGTAGTCGGGCGTACTGATCGTATGCCCGATGCTGCCTTTCAGAGTGATTGGCTTGCCTGCTATGTAAACCGAGAACGCCACGTCGCCGCCCAGCTCGAGATCCTGGCTGCGGTATCCGAACAGGTGGTACTTGATATTGGCGTCCCAACTGAAATATTTCCTGAATTTTCCTTCGACGGAACCGTATACGAAAGTCCCGTTCTTGTTGACCCCCTTGTTCCTGTTGGTCAGGTAGTCCTCCATGCTGAACTGGTAATAATGGTGGGCGTCGTTGCCGATCCCGGCGTTGATCACCCCGACGGGGCCGTCCCGATCCCACGGCTGGATCTGAACGAAAATCCGGTTCGACAGCACGCGCTCGTACATCGAGTCGATGCTCTGGGTGGGACTGATATACCAGTCCTCGTAGAAATCGCCGCTTTTCGCCTTCGTATCGGTGTACTTCTTATAGAATTTGCTCAGTTCCAGCGAATGGCCGATAAAAAACGAAGAATTCTGAGCGATCGAAAAATCCTCGTCGGTCAGTTTCCGCAACGGCACCCCGTAAGACTGCACGATATAAAAAGTATTGTTTTTAAGCTGATTGCGGGCATCCTGCAAACGCACTTCAATCAACTCGGGCATTTCGAAGACCGTATCGGTAATGTCCTCGTCGCGCATGATACCGCCATTCTCTTTAACGTTCTGCATGTTGTAAATATAGCCCGCATGAACGCTGTACTTTTTGCCGGTATGCGAAAAGGCGAGCGACAGATTGCGCTCGCGCGTACCCTGCCACGTATAGATCCCGCGCGTACCGCGGCTGCGGTAATCGACGTTGAACCCCGTCGAAGGCGAAACGTTCTGCGCATGGGCCCCCCAAAAACTCTCTTCGAGACGGCGGGTCTGCCCGGACATAAAATAGGACAAATGCGTAAACGGCTTCTTGACATTGAAATAACGCACCCGCTGCGGAGTAAACAGGTAGGCATCGAAGGATTGGGCGAAACTGAAGTTGCGGTACTGCGGACGAAGGAAATAGTCGAGCGGCACGGAGGCGGCGCCCAAGTTACCCAGGTAGGCCGAGCCCACGTTGTTCTGGAGGTAAGGATACTCGTTCTGGAAACCGACCAGCGCAGTGTCCACGTCGATGATATCGATATCGTTTCGCTCGAGGTTCACGTTCCACGCGAAACTCTGCCGGGCGCGGATCGAATCGTTGAAAAAATAGGATTCCAGCGGCTTGCGGATCTTGGGCGGTTTTTTGGTGGTATCGGCCTCCTCTTCGGGGGCGTCGTTGTCCTGTACCCCGCCGATGCTGCCGTACTGCATCTGGTTCTGATTTTGGTTATTAAGTCCGGGAAGAGTCCCGTACTGATTGCGGTTCTGGTTCGAAGTAATCGGCCGTTGCGCCGATGCGACACAAATGTTCAGAACAAAAACCGTCCCGAATAACACTTTTAACGCATACCCTTTTGATATTCCAAACATCAGTCGCAGGCAATTACCTCCCGAAATAACGGCAAAGGTAGCAAAAATATTACACATGCAAATTTCATGCAATCCGAAGACGGTCGCTTACCACTGCGTCCGGAACGCATACACCGATACGGAAACGACGATATAAGCCAGAATGATAAACGGAATCGCCGCAATCCCCGCTGCGCACAGAGCCGCCAACGAACACAGTGCGAATACGTAGCGCACCCGGTTGCCGGCGAAACGGTAATGGGTGAATTTAAGGGCGAACATCGGCACGTTGCATACCAGCAGACCCGCAAAAACGACTGCGGCGGCGATCATCACCCAGGCCGGAGCCGTAAAAGCCCCCGCCTGCATCAGATAGCCGGCCGACACGAAAAACAAGGCGCAGGCGGGCGTCGGCAGGCCGATGAACTGGGTGGTCTGATTCTCGTCCAGGTTGAACTTCGCCAGACGCAGGGCCGAAAAGGCCGCCACGACGAACACGGCGAAACCCCAGACGTCGCTGCCGCCGGTCATCGCATACATCGTATACAATACGGCAGCGGGAGCGAACCCGAAACTCACCATATCGGCCAGCGAATCGAGTTCCTTGCCGATCGCCGAATGGGATTTCAAAAGACGCGCCACGAAACCGTCCAGAAAATCGAACACGGCCGCGACAACCACGCACCAGAAAGCCCACTGCAGGTCGTTCACGCACAGCGCGAAAACCGCCGCGGCACATCCCGACAGCAAATTACAAAGCGTCAGGATATTGGGTATCGTAAACAGTTTTATTTTCATCTTTTCCACTTAAAATCGGTTAAAGTCTATCGCAAATACGGCGAAAACGGACGATTCATTCCCGGATATCGGGAACCGAATCTTCCCAATTGCATTCATACTCGACGGACTGGTAACCGCCGAAACGCTGACCCGGAAAAATTTCCAGATACTTTATTCCCAATTCACAGGTTTTGTCCATGGCTTGTTCGAGCGTAAAACGTTGAAAAGTATAAGATTGCATACACAGCCGAAACCCTTTTCCCGGCCGGGGCCGCGAAGAAGCCCGCATACCGGCAAACAGCAGTACGACCAGACAGACCATCCAAACGATCTTCGTATGTTTTCCGCTCATAACCGCAATGTCCTTCAGATTCGACCACTGTGCGAAGGTAGCGATTATTTTGTAAAAACAAACCGCTGCCCCGCAAAGCGAAAACCCGGTTTGGTTATCCCGATAAAATGCCGTAATATTGTAAAGCAAAACCGCAAAAGCATATGAACAACAACCGATACTGCATCATCATGGCCGGAGGCGTCGGCAGCCGTTTCTGGCCGATCAGCCGCCGTTCGACGCCGAAACAATTCCTCGACATCCTCGGAACCGGAAAAAGCTTCATCCGGCACACCTACGAACGGTTCGCCCGAATCATTCCGCCGGAAAATTTCCTGGTCGTGACCAACAACAGTTATAAAGAGCAGGTATTGCGGCACATTCCGGAAATCGGGGAGCACCAGGTACTCGGCGAACCGGTGGGACGCAACACGGCCCCGTGCATCGCCTATGCCGCTTGGAGGCTGAAAACGGTCAATCCGGATGCGACGATGATCGTGACGCCGGCAGACCACCTGATCCTCAACGAGGACGAATTCCGCCGGGCGATCGTCGAAGCGGCCGAATTCGCCGAGAACAGGCGGGCGATGATGACCATCGGCATCCGGCCGAACCGCCCGGACACCGGATACGGTTACATCCAGGTCGACAACCGCTCCGAAACGGACGGCTCGCCGATCTTCAAAGTCAAAACGTTTACCGAAAAGCCGAACCTCGAACTGGCGAGAACATTCGTCGAAAGCGGCGAATTTTTCTGGAATTCGGGCATTTTCATCTGGAAGACCGAAACGATCCTCGAAAATTTCAGCGCCTTTCTGCCCGACCTGCAACAGACGTTCGGGTCAATCGGGGCCTACTACAATACCCCGCAGGAACAGCAGCACATCGAACGCATCTACCCCGAATGCCGCAACGTTTCGATCGACTTCGGCGTGATGGAAAAGGCGCACGACGTTTACGTCCGCTGCAGCGACTTCGGATGGTCGGACATCGGAACGTGGGGATCGCTGTACCAGCATTCGCCCAAAGACGAGAAAGGGAACGTGGAAAGCCGCTTCTGTATGCTGTACGACACGGAAGGATGCATCGTCAAAACGGACACGGATAAGTTGACCGTCATCGAAGGGCTGAAGGATTACATCGTGGTCGACCACAAGGACGTCCTGATGATCTGTCCCAAAGCGAACGAACAGAACATCAAAAAATTCATCGACGACACGAAATTCAAGATCGGGGACGAATTCATTTAAAAACGACCGAAACCGGCCGGTCTTTTACGGAACGGCGGCCGGAAAACGCCGAATCTCAACCGGAAACGACTTCATGGAACTTTACGACTTATATTGCAAATTCCCGCGCATCTCGACCGATAGCAGGCAGGTCGTCGCGGGAGGAATTTTCTTTGCGCTGCACGGGGAAACGTTCGACGGCAACCGCTATGCGGCGGCGGCGGTCGGAGCGGGAGCGGCGGCGGCGGTCATAGACGACCCGGCGGTAACGGACGGAATGTCCGCGGCGGAAAAGGCGAACTATTTCGTCGTACCCGATACGCTGAAAGCATTGCAGGAGCTGGCCGCCCGCCACCGCCGGCAACTGGGGATTCCGATCCTCGCGATTACGGGCAGCAACGGAAAAACGACGACCAAAGAACTGATCAGCCGGACGCTGAAACGGAAATACCGCGTAGCGGTCACGCAGGGAAATTTCAACAACCACATCGGAGTGCCGCTGACGCTGCTGGCGATGAACCGTTCGGCGGAATTCGGCGTCGTGGAGATGGGTGCGAGTCATTGCGGAGAGATCGCGCTGCTGTGCTCGATCGCACAACCCGATTTCGGACTGATCACCAACATCGGCAAAGCGCACCTGGAAGGTTTCGGCGGCATCGAAGGGGTTATGCGCGGCAAAGGGGAACTGCTCGACTACCTACAGACGCACGGAGGAACGGCGTTCTATTCCAGCGAAAGCGAATACCTCGCGCAGATGATCGGGGAACGAAAAGGATTGCAGGCGGTTCCCTACTCTACGGCGGGGATGACGGCAGCCGAAAAGGGAAACTACCTGACGGTACGGAAAGGCGCGACGGAAATCCGGACGCATCTGGTCGGGGATTACAACATCGGCAACGTGGCGGCGGCCATCGCGGTGGGCGGCCATTTCGGAGTCCCGGAACAGCAGATCGTAGCGGCTATCGAAAGCTACGAACCGGACAACAACCGGTCGCAACGGAAAGCGGGAGCGCGCAACACGCTGATTATGGACGCTTACAACGCCAATCCGTCGAGTATGCGGGCGGCGCTCGCCAATTTTGCGAAAGAACCCTCGGAACAACCCAAAGCGGTCGTGCTCGGAGACATGGGCGAGCTGGGAAAATACGCGGAAGCCGAACACGCCGGGATCGTGGAACTGTTGCAGCAACTCGGCATCGGCGAAGTCTACCTCGTGGGAAAGCTCTTTTCGGAAGCGGGACGCGGAATATACCCGGCTTTCGCGGATGCGGCGGCGCTGAACGAATACCTGCAGGAACATCCGATACACGGCCGCCTGATCCTCGTAAAAGGATCGCGCACGATGAAGCTGGAAAGCGTGGCCGAACGCCTTTAGCGAACAAGGAAAGCGCGCGGGTCGTTGAAAAATACGCAGAAGACGGGACGGTCAAACACGCGGCCGGCGTAAATCCACATAAAACGCCTGCGCCGCCCGGATAATCCGGGCGGCGCAGGCATTTTCGGCGGGAACGACTATACCGGAAGCGTCTCTCTTCGCCCCTACTCCGCCTCCCAATCGAAACCGTCTTTGCGGTCTTTGACCTTGATGCCGATCGCGGCCAGGCCGTCGCGGATCTTATCCGACGTGGCCCAGTCTTTGGCGTTCTTGGCCTCCATCCGGATATTCAGGATCATGTCGACCACCGAAGAGAGCATCTGCGAATTATCGCCGGCCAGATCGTCGCGCAACCCCAGGATATCGAACACGAACAAATCAACGACCCGTCGCAGTTCGGCCAGATCGGCGGCGGAAATCGTCTGCTTGCCGTCGTAAATCTGATTGATCGTCCGAACGCAGTCGAACAGTTCGGAAATCACCATCGGCGAATTCAGGTCGTCGTCCATCGCCGCCGTACAACGGGCTTCAACGTCCGAAATATCGACGGAAGACGCTTCCGACGGCTTGATCTTTTTCAAAGTCGAGACGGCTTTCATCAGGCGTTCGTATCCCTTTTCGGCTGCTTGCAACGCCTCGTTCGAAAAATCCAGCGTGCTGCGGTATTGCGCCTGCAGGATAAAGAAACGGATCGTCATCGGGGAGTAGGCCTGTTCGAGCAGCGGATGGGCGCCCGTAGTCAACTGTTCGAGCGTGATGAAGTTGCCGAGCGACTTGCCCATCTTCTGGCCGTTGATCGTAATCATGTTGTTGTGCATCCAGTAACGGGCCGAATCGTGACCGCAGGCGGCCGTGCTCTGCGCGATCTCGCATTCGTGATGCGGAAACATCAGATCCATACCGCCGCCATGGATATCGAACTGTTCGCCCAGGTAGCGGGTGCTCATCGCCGAACACTCCATGTGCCAGCCGGGAAAACCGTCGCTCCACGGCGAAGGCCAACGCATGATGTGTTCCGGAGCCGCCTTTTTCCACAGCGCGAAATCGAACGGATTGCGCTTATCGCCCTGCCCGTCCAGGTCGCGCGTATTGGCCATCATGTCTTCCAATACGCGGCCGGAGAGCTTCCCGTAACGGAACTTCCTGTTATAAGCTTCGACGTCGAAATAAACGGAGCCGTTGCTGACATAGGCGTAACCGCGATCCAGAATCGTTTGCACCATCGCGATCTGCTCGATGATATGGCCCGAAGCGCGCGGTTCGATGCTCGGCGGCAGGACGTTCAACTGACGCATCGCATCGTGATAGCGGTCGGTATAGTACTGAGCCACCTCCATCGGTTCGAGCTGTTCGAGCCGGGCTTTCTTGCTGATCTTGTCCTCGCCTTCGTCGGCGTCGTTCTCAAGATGTCCCACGTCGGTGACATTGCGCACGTAACGCACCTTGTAACCGGTCGCCCGCAAGTAGCGGAACAACAGGTCGAACGTAATGGCCGGACGGGCATGCCCCAGATGCGGATCGCCGTAAACGGTCGGGCCGCAGACATAAAGTCCCACGAACGGAGCTTTCAGCGGCACGAATGCCTCTTTTTTGCGTGTCAGGGTATTATGGATAGACAAATTCGATTTCATGGCTGCATTTTTTAACAACGCAAAATTAAAAACTTTCTCCGATAGTTCAGACTAAATTGCGGTTTCTTCCGTTATTTTTCTAATTTTGCAGGGATTATACGTTTTCCCGAAAAACGGCATTGAAAAAATAACCGACAGAAATCTGATGAACAATTCCTTTAAAAAAATCAATGTGATCGGAGGCTGGTTCTGCTTCGTCTTCGCGTCGATGGTCTACCTGCTGACCATGGAGCCGACGGCCAGTTTCTGGGATTGCAGCGAATTCATCGCAACCTCGTACAAACTCGAAGTGGGACACCCTCCCGGAGCGCCGCTGTTCATGATGATATCGCGCTTCTTCACGATGTTCGCCGGGCCGCAGCATGCAGCCCTGATGGTTAATGCGATGTCGGCGCTGGCCAGCGGAGCCACGATCATGTTCCTTTTCTGGAGCATCACGCACCTGGCCCGCCGGGCGATGCGTAAAAGAGAAAACGAACTGTCGATGCCGCAGACGATCGCCGTGATCGGCGCCGGACTGGTCGGCAGCATTGCCTATACGTTCACCGACACGTTCTGGTTTTCGGCCGTCGAGGGCGAAGTGTACGCGCTGTCGTCGTTCTTTACGGCGATCGTATTCTGGGCGATCCTGAAATGGGAAAACGTCGCCGACGAACCGCATGCGAACCGCTGGCTGATCCTGATCGCCTACCTTACCGGGCTGGCCATCGGCGTACACCTGCTGAACCTACTGATCATTCCGCCGATCGTACTGATCTACTATTTCCGCAAATACAGCGTGACCAAATGGGGAGTCGTCAAGGCGCTGCTGGTTTCCGCCGCGATCCTCGTGGCGGCCATGTTCATCATCATTCCCGGAACGATCCAACTGGGCGCACTGTTCGACAGGCTGTTCGTCAACACGTTCGGTCTGCCGTTCAACAGCGGAATCACGGTCTACGCTTTCGCGCTGTTCGCCGCGCTGGCATGGGGCGTTTATCTTACGCATAAAAAAGGAAAGGTGCTGGCCAACACGATTCTGTTGTGCGTGACCGTAGTGATCCTCGGATACAGTTCGTACGCTTCGGTCGTGATCCGGTCGGCGGCGAACCCGCCGATGAACAGCAACGCGCCGAACAACCCCTACGGGCTGCTGTCGCTGTTGAACCGCGACCAGTACGGCGCAAGACCGCTGGTCAAAGGTCCCTACTATTCGTCGCCTCCGATAGCTTACAAAGAAAAAACGGCCTATTACAAGGGAGACAGCGGGAAATACGAATCGGCGCAGACGTTGGGCGGGTACGAATACGATCCGCAGTTCGAATTCTTCTTTCCGCGCATGTACTCGGAAAAACCGTCCGACATCAAGGCTTACCAGAACTGGGTTCAGATCAAAGGACGTCAAATCCCGTTCGGCGATGAAACGATTACCGTGCCTACGTTCGCAGAGAACCTGAAATTCTTTTTCGCCTATCAGATGAACTTCATGTACTGGCGGTACTTCCTGTGGAATTTCGTAGGACGCCAGAGCGACATCCAGTCGACCGGCGAAATTACGGACGGCAACTGGCTCTCCGGGATCAACGCCGTCGACGAACTGTTCCTCGGCCCGCAGGACCACCTGCCGAGCGAGAAAGCGGCAAACAAAGGACGAAATACCTACTATTTTCTACCGTTCATCCTCGGTATCATCGGGCTGATCTACCAATTGAACCGAGACGGCAGAAACTTTACGGTCGTCATGGCCTTCTTCATCATGACGGGCGTGGCGATCGCCGTCTACCTGAATTCGCCGCCGGCCGAGCCGAGGGAACGGGACTACGTTTTCGCGGGATCGTTCTACGCGTTCTGCATGTGGATCGGATTCGGCGTACCGGCCCTGTACGAAGCGTTCAAACGCTGGTTCAAGAGAGATCACGTCTACACGGCCGTAGCGGCAACGCTGATCGGCGCAATCGTACCGGCCCTGCTGGGCGCTAAAAACTGGGACGACCACAACCGCGCCGGGCGTTTCGTAGCCCGCGACTTCGGGATGAATTACCTGAAATCGGCCCTGCCCAACGCGATCATCATGAACTACGGAGACAACGACACCTTCCCGCTGTGGTATGCACAGGAAGTCGAAGGGGTGCGCACCGACGTCCGCGTGATGAACATGAGCTACCTGGGCGCCGACTGGTACATAGACCAGATGAAATTGAAGAGCAACGACTCCGATCCCGTGCCGTTCACCCTGCCGCGCGACAAATACACCTACCGGAACGATTACCTGCCGATCAAAGAACGATTCAAATCGGCCACCGCGAAACAGGTGATCGACGAATGGATCAGGCTCGACGATCCGGTCACCAAAGTGACCACGCCGTTCGGAACGGAAGGGGACTACATTCCGACGCGGAAAATCGCGATCCCGGTCAACAAAGAGAACGCGATCGCCAGCGGCATCGTTAAACCGGAAGACGCGCACCTGATGGTCGACACGATCTACCTGACCCTGAAAGGCAGCATCGTCACGCGCGACCAGCTGATGCTGATCGATCTGCTGGCGCACTTCGACTGGAAACGGCCGATCTATTTCACGCAAGCCATTTCGCCCGGAGAACTCGGACTGAGAGATTACCTGCAGGTCGACGGATTCGTGTACCGGCTGGTGCCGATCGCAACCAAAGGGGACTATCTCAACATCGGACGGGTCGATGCGGATTACTTGTACGACAAGCTGATGAACGAATTCTCCTACGGAAACATCGACGATCCGAAGGTCTATGCCGATTATACGGTACATAACAATTTCTACTCGACGCAGGCGCGGACGCTGTACGCCCGGCTGGCGAAGGCCCTGCTGGAAAAGGGCGACACGACGCGGGCGATCGAAGTGCTGGATACCGGCATCCGGAAGATCCCGTTCAGCCAGATCCGGCACAACTACCTGTCGACCGTTCCGATCATCGAGGCCTATTATATGGCCGGAGCTTTCGACAAGGGAAACGAGGTGCTGGAAGAATATGCGAAAAACCTGGAGGAAAACATTACCTATTACCTGCGCTTTACAGGGAAATACAAAGACCTGACTCTACGGGACGTGAAGGAAAACGCAGAATACCTCTACGACCTTTATCAGATCGCGGGCATGTTCGGACAGACCGGGCAAGCCCGGCAGATCGAACAGTACCTCATCGACAAAGGAATCGTGGAAGATAAAAAGCAGGAAACGCCAACCGTTACGCCCATCGACACGGACAACGGGACGCTACTCCAATAAACCTACCGACCGCCGAGGGAGATGCTGAAAACCTGCTCACAGCACGAACTGGTCGAAGCCGGTTGCGACGAAGCCGGGCGGGGGCCGCTGGCAGGACCGGTGGCCGCCGCCGCGGTTATCCTGCCGCCGGAATGGAACCATCCGCTGCTGAACGACTCGAAACAGATGAGCGAGAAAAACCGCTACTTGTTACGGGACGTTATCGAACGGGAAGCCGTAGCCTGGGCCGTAGAGATGGTTTTTCCGGAAGAAATCGACCGGATCAACATCCTGAACGCTTCGTTCGCGGCGATGTCCCGCGCCGTCGAACGACTGTCGGTGAAACCGCAGTTGCTGCTGATCGACGGAAACAGGTTCCGGACAACGCTGGATATTCCGTACCGCTGCATCGTCAAAGGCGACGCGACGTATGCATCCATCGCTGCGGCCTCGGTGCTGGCCAAAACCTACCGCGACGACTACATGATGCGGATCGCCGAGGAATATCCGGTATACAACTGGCAGAAAAACAAAGGATATCCGACCCGGGAACACCGGGAAGCGGTCATGCGATACGGTCTGTCGCCATACCACCGCATGTCGTTCAACCACGAATTCGAACAGTTGCGACTGTTCGAGCGACCGGCCGAAAACCAAAAACGAACAACGATAAAATGTGAAACGACTATCGAAAAATTCAAAAATTGATCTTTTTGCCGATTTTTTTATTTCAATAATTAATTTCTTCACACAGAATAAAAGCAACTGGTTAAACGCATCTTACATATCAAATAAAAAACCGGAGCCTCTCTAAAATTCCTGTTTTTTTGAAAAAAACGCCGTCTCTCTCTTGACAAAGGGGGAGGCGGCGTTCTATATTTGTACAGCGACGGCCCGGACCGGGCACTTTTCCGGACGGAAACGGCGAACGCGCCGGTCGGAGGAACGGAGAACGAAACGCCGCTCGCTTATTCCATATTCTATCGAATTATTTATTAACATTTCGGGGAGTTATCGATTGCAATTCGGAACATTTCGTTTCAGGTTATGAACACTCTTCACCGGTTCTGTCCCGCACAGTCTGTCGATAACCCGAATCAAAACCATCAGAAACCCATGTCGCAAGCAGTCCGAACAACCGGATCGGAAGCCGGAATCAGCCAACCGATCGAATCGCAACCTATTAAAAACAAAACCGATACAGATTCATATCGACTGATGACCGAAGCAATCGACTCTATCCGGCAGGCGGAAGAAGCCGTCGAACGGCTGGCCCGTTTCCGGATGCAACAGAAAATGTCGAACAACCGTGCAAAAAGCGTTGTCCGGGAGTTGAAAGAGCTGGAAAAAGTGCTGTCGTTGTATATCAGCTAACCGTCTATTAACAGATTATACACACTAAAAACGGAGTTATCGACACATGACCACCGTAACGATCGACAATCGGAGCTATCCGTGCCCTTCCGCATGGAACGAAATCGGCTGGGAACAGTTTTTTACGCTGGCGGAATATGCCGGGCAGACGGTCGGCACTTCTGCAACGGAACGGAAAGCGGAGCGGGTACTGGAGCGCATTTGCGGAGTGGATCCGGGAACCGTTCGGAAGATCGACGGCCGGCAGCGAAAACAGTTCGCCGACTGCCTGGGCGAACGTTTTTTCGGGTTTCCGCCGCCATTTCCGGAGAATCCGGACGGAAACGACAGTACGGACGGTTTCGATTGGAACGGAATACGGATGCTGTTTCCCGCTCCGGCAGTCGATCCCGACGGCAGCGTCGTACCGCTGGCGCATACGACGGCCGTCGAACTGTGCGAAGCGACCGACCTGTACCTGTGCGACAAATGGCGGTACGCCCCGCTCGTCGTCGCGATACTCTGCCGTCCCGAAGGTGAACCCTACCGGGAACAGACATGCCGGCATCGGGCCTGGAGCATGAAAAAACTGCCGATGGACATCGTTCTGCGCCTTTACGACATGCTCCGGCAAGCACACCGCTACCTGAAACGCAATTACCCGCTCTGCTACGAAATTCCCCGGACGAACGGGGAAAAGACCGGACGCGAAGGACCGACCTGGAACGAGCTGCTGCTGTGGGCGGGACATTTCCGGATCGACGAGATCGAGCCGGTACGCCGAATGAATTGCCACGATTTCATGGATCTCGTGCAGAGCCGCATTAAAATGAACGGATAAACGGCTCTTTTCCGGACGATTTCGATGAAAAAACATCCTGTAAAACAAACTCAAAATGCCCAGAAATCAACTTTCGGCCCTGATCCGAAAAACCGCCGAGAAACTCGGCTATCACTTTTACGAAGGCTTCGAGTACCGCATGAACGAATGCGCGCTGAAATTTCCGGCCGTATGGCTGTCGCCGCCGAAAACGAGCCGTGTCGAAGGAAGGCGGGAACGGAAGATCACCTACCGCGTCGTACTGCAGCTGATGCAGTGCAACCGCAAATTCGACGAATCCGCAAAAAATAGGGTATGGGACGGGCTGGAACGGGATGCCCTACGGCTCACCGACCGGCTGACCCCGCAGCAAAACGTCTTTTGCACGGAAAACATCTCGATGGCTCCGGCCGAATTCACGCTGACCCGACAGGGAGAACTATCGCTGCGGGTGGAATTCGACGTCCGCACGGACGATTGTCAAACCTCAACCGACGAATCCCTATGAAAATCACCAAAATCCCCGCGCCGTACTCCCCGGCTTACCGGGACGCGCTGTTCCGGATTTCGGCAACGGCCGACGAAATCGTGGAGCTCGACATTTTCGACCACGCAGGTACCGGAATCATCGGCAGAAAAAGGCTTTACGGGTCGACCGTATACGACGTGAACGTAGCCGGCTACGCACAGGGGCAGTTCGAAGTGGCCCCGCTGCGAACCGTGCAATGCACGTTCGTCGCCCCGCCGAAACGGATCGTGAACCTGACGGTCGGATCGGGCAGCACGCGCAGCACGACCCGGCTGAACGCGGGGATACGAACGATCTATTCCTACGAAAAACTATCGGCGTCGCCGGAAACCCGGACGATCGGGCCGGAAGAGAGCGACGAAATCGCCGTCATCGCGGAAGGCGGAACGCTGAAAGCGGTCGCGGTCGTTGCGGGCACTCCGGCGACGCCGGTCACGCTGGCTACGAAAAACGATGCCGACGGGTTGCACGTATTCGGGTTGAAAATGGCGGACATGCGGGCGAAACTCAGGACTGCCGGACTGAGAGAACCGACCGAAGGAGAAATCGTAACGGTCCGCATCCTGGACGGCGAGGACGAAGAGATGGTCTGCCAGCGGTACCGGGTAGCGCCGACCGGCGAACAGAACGTCCGAATATGCTGGTGGAACGGATACGGCCAGATCGACTACCATACGATGCGGTGCGTCCTGAGCAACGGATACGACATCCGCAAAGAGCGCGTATACACGGCCGACGGCTACCGCACGACCGGTTGTAGCCGGGAAAACAGGCTATCGCTGGCCTCCGATTTCGTCAACCGCGAAACGATGGAATGGCTGAGCGGAATCGCCGTAGCGCCCGGAGTGTGGATGGAGCAGAATTATGCGTTCGTCCCGCTGGACGTCCTGACAGAAACGGTAACGACCGTGTCCGAAACGCTCTCGCAACTACAATTGACCGTCCGCAAAAGCGCCCGGGAAATCTACCAACACCAGTAAACCATGATGAAACTGTTTATCGACGGCAAACAGGCCGATACCGACCAGACGACCGCCGTGTCGATTTCGCTCGGAATCGCCTCGATCACCAAAATCGAAACCGGAAGGACGGGATACTCGAAAACGATCCGCGTGCCGATGACCGCACGCAACCGACTGCTGTTCGGCAACCCGGAAGAGATACACGCGGCTGAGCAGTTCAACCAGCAGCCGCATACGGCACGCATCGAAGCGGACGGCTGCACGGTACTCGAAGGCTCCCCGATGATGACCCGGTGCGAAAGTACGCCGGCAGGAGAGGGATGGTATCGAATTAACATCATCGGGGCCGGCAAAGAGTGGGTGCAAAAAGCGGCGGCGGAGATGTTCAATGAAATCGGGATCGCTTTTGAACATACGATCACGGCGGACATGATCAAACAAAGCTGGACATGGGACGAACCGGTACGTTTTTTCCCCGTGCAGCGCGATCGGTTCGCCGTAGCATCCGACACCGTTCAGCAGGGCGTTCGGATGCTGACCTTTACGGACTACCATCCGTTCTTGAACGTACGGGCGCTGGTCGATGCGATCGCGGCCGCAGGAGGCTATACGGTCGCGTCGACGTTCATGGACAGCGCGTTTTTCCGGGCGCTGTACATCAGCGGGCGCTATCCGGAAAAAGAAATCGAACCGCTGGCCGAACGGATGGGATTCCTCGCCGGACGGTTCGCCGATGCAACGGCCGTAGCGGACCGGTTCGGCAGGGTTTACGCCGATCCGCTGACTACGATCTCGTCGGTCGGGAACATCGTCGACACGGCCGATCCGGACGACATCTCCGACGGAGTTTCCGTGGCGGGCGTCTACAACCGCAACGGCTGCTTCCGGAAAGACGGGCAGCGGGCGGCTTATTACCCGACGGAGAGCGTAGCCGTAGGATTCGAATACCGGCTCCGTTACCGTTCGGACTACCGGATCGCCAGCCGGACGGCCCTGAAATGCTTCGACCGAGTCTACCTCGACGACGACATCGAACACCGCTACCAGGTGACCAACCGCAACGAAGACCGGCGAGAAACGTATCGCGACGGATGGAGCTACCGGCTGATTGTCTTCGACCACGCCGAAACGAACACATACCGGTTTACCCACGAACTCGCAACGGACGGAACGACCTCCATCGTGAAAACCTTTTCGTCGCGGAGCACCCTGATCGAACCGCAAACCGGACAAACGATATCCAATCCCCGGTTATGGATCCAGTCGGGCGGCACCTACCTGCCGTTCACCGGGGACTGGGCGCTGTACGACGGCTATGTCGCCGAAACCGGACAAATCGACATCGAACTGACGGTCAGAAGTTCGGCAGCGACGGCATCTCCGTCGACCCCCCGCTATTTCCACCGGTTCCATTTCGGCGGAGCGGACGAAGGCATGGAGCTGACACTCGGCCGGGAGACGACACTCAGGCCCGTTTTCATGCCGCATCCGTGCGAAGGAACGACCATCGGATTTGCCGACGTCGCGGCGCACGAGATCCGGCAGATCGCGCTGATCAATGCATTGAAACAGTTGTTCAATCTCTATTTCTACTCCGACACGCTGACCAGGACGCTCTATGTGGAACCGCGCGAAACATTCTACCGGAACGACGTCGTCGTGGATTGGAGCGAAAAAATCGACCGCAGCCGGCCCGTCGCGGTCGAAGAACCCGGCGCAGACCTGGCGCAGCGCTTCACGCTGCGTTACCAGCCAGGAGACGGCAGCGCAGCCCGGTGGGACGAGTCCCACAAAGAGATCCTGGGACGCTGGAGCGCGCCGATCCTGAACCGGTTCGCCAAAGAAGGTGAACAAATTTACAGCAACCCGATCTTCACGCCGACCCTGAACAAAACCGGCGAGTATCCCGATGCGCCGGAAGCTTCGCTCGCCCAGGTCGGCGACCGCGACCGCAGCGGTAACGCGGAAGAGAATGAAAACCTGAATTTCCCACCGAAAATCGTCCGGTACTGCGGCATGACCGCGCTGGACGGACATCCGTGGGGATGGCCGTCGTACGACAGCCAGTACCCCAAAATCGCGTTCCACGATCCGCAGGGGGAACAGCCGTTCACACTCTGTTTCGAAGACCGGGACGGAGCGGACGGATTGCACCGATATTACGACAAAACGGTGGAGCTATACAACCGGGGACGGAGAATCACGCTATACCTGTATCTGAAGCCGGAGGACATCGAACCGCTGATCGTTCCGAATACGCTGTGTCACGATTTCAGAGCCCTGTTCCGGCTGACGATCGCCGGGGAAACGCTGCTATGCCGGCTCGAAGAGATCTGCGACTACAATCCCGCCGGAGGACAATCTACGAAATGCATTTTTCTAAAAAACGTATAATCCATGAACACAGAACCCTATCGAATCTTCTGGGACGACGAGCTGTGGCTTGCCCGGCGGCTGCGGGAAGCGTCGGCAGATCCGGCCGGCGAAGACCGACGGCAAACGGCATCCGGGAAAAAAGACGGCGGCATCTCGCGGATAACGGACGGAAAATCTCCGAACGGGGAAAGCCGCGTTCCGCAGCCGTTCGCCGGAACGGAAATTCCCGGTGAAAAGCGACTCCCGGCAGCGACTTCCCGCCAAACCGAGCCCGAAACGGAAACGGCTTTCAACCCCGCAGGTCCCGAAACGAAGCATTCCGGATACGGGCAGGCGACGGCGGCTTACGCACCTGCGACCGAACCGTTTCCGGCAATCCAGAAACCGATCGATCCGACCCGTCGGCAAAACGGGTCGGGATACGGATTGCAAAACGAAACGTCACCATACCCGCAACGAAGCGGGAACGACGATGAGCGCGGTTCCTCCCGGCTGTCGGAAGAGTCGCGCCGCGCAATCCGCGAAACCGTAAACGAACGGTTGTCGGAATTGAGGGTGTACGTGCTCGAATCGGACATTACCGAAGCGCAGCAGGCCGTTAAAAGCGTCGTGGAACAAGCATCTTTCTGAAAGCCATAAATCCGAAAATATGACACGTTACGAAAAAGAACTGATCCGCATGATCGGCATGCGGTTCGGAGAGCTCGCTCCGCAACAATTGGTCGAGAAACTGACCAGAATCGGCGTGATCGACATCACGCTGTGCAAAGTACTGACGATCCGGGAATTCGTAGCCGCACTGCAAAAGAACGGGATGAAAAAGATCGACGCGATGTGGATGGCGTCCGAACAATTCGCCTGCACCTACGAATACGTGCGCAAATGCATGTACTACTATACCGACGTAAACCTGTAACGAAAAGTCGGTTTTCGTAGAAAAAATTTCCGTAACGAACCGCGTACCTTCGCAGCACCATACAAACCACCAAACAATCAACCATGACAACGATCCGAGAACAATGGAACGCCCTACTGGGCAGGCTCGGCCTCGCTCCCGACACGGAAAACGGAGTAAGCGACAAACAACTGGAAACGCTGAACGAAGCGTTGGCGGGACCAGCCGACACGCCGGCCGAAGAGACGGCCGCCGGACAAACGGTAACGGCGACCCGAACGCTTCCGCACGAAGACCCATCCCCGACGGAAACGCCCCGTTCGGCCAACCAGGCGGCCTACGACAGCGATCTACGCAATTTCAGACGATAAAGCCGGACTGCGTAAAGTAATATTTACTTTATAAAAGAACACTAAAACATTTTTGTAAACTATAAAAATTATGGCAAAAATCGAAAACCCTAAAAACTACACCGGACGCGACCTCGAAACGATCTTTTTTCGGCCGATGCTGAGCGGGCCGGACGCCGTCGACCTGGGCATCAAAATCCTGTACAACACCCCCGTTCCGACAACGCTCCAATTCTGGAAACGGGCGGGGGACATCCTGCAAAAATACACGGCGAGCGGCTGGAACGGAGGAGAAAGCGCAACCAAATTTCAAAAGCAGATCCAACTGTCTAAAGTAAAGGCGGAAGTCGGATACTCGGCCGACGACTACTTCAACATGGTTTATGAAACGATTGCCGGACGAAGCGACGTCAACCTGGACGACCTGTCCGGGACGGAACTGGAAGCCGCCGAAACGTCCCTGTTCCGGGAAGCCGTCGCGGAAAGCATCCGTGCGACGATGTGGCTCGGGGACACCGAACGCAACGGGCAGTTGGCAACCTTCGACGGATTCGTCAAACGCCTGCTCGCGGACAGCGGGCCCGGTGAAAACGACGTACCCTGCTTCTACCTGCCGGAAAATTTTGCCGGCAACAGCGAAACCGACGCTGCCGAAAAAGTGTTCAAGAAGCTGTGGGAAGATGCGCCGGAAGTTCTGAAAGCGTTCAAACCGCAAGGCAATCTGGTTTATCTGGTAACGTCGGATATCTATGCCAGATACGAGGAAGAACTCGATAACGTGGTACTCGAATCGGCTTATCTCGCCAAGCAAAACGGACGCGAAGCGCTCTCATACCGAGGGATACCGGTAATCGACATCCAAGTAACGCCTTACCTGAAAATGTGCGGGGACATGCCGCAGACGTTCGCGCTGCTCACCGACCGTAGAAATCTGGCGATCGCGGTCAACACGGCCGACTTCCCGGGAACCGAAATCCGAATGTGGTACAATCCCGATCAGATGGAAAACCGACAACGGGCCATCTTTATGGCCGGATGCGACTACCTGCTCCCCGAAATGGTTTCGATGGCGGTCGGAGGCATCTCCGCGACACTGTCCTCGGACGGCATCGACGCTTCGGACGGAGCGGTCAGCATCACCGTAAAAGGATACCGCGCCGTGAACAGCCTAACGGCGCAGGGACTCGCAAACGACGACAGCCCGGTAGGAGAAGCCGTCCCGCTGACCGGGGAACAGGGCGTTTTCGGCGGAACGCTGACCGGAAGCGGTATTGTCAAAATCCGCTGCACCGTCACCTACCTCAACGGGGAGAGCGGAGAATTCATCATCCAGTAATCAACCGATAAAACAGACCGATTATGTCATTGTCAAATTACGCCCGATCCAGAAGCCGACGAAACGGAGGGATCCGCCTGATCGGACTGGTCGAACAGAGCGACGTGGCCGAAGTGACCTACGCGAGCGCGGAGAAAGGATACTCCGCGATCCGGCTCGACGAAGACTGTTATTTTTCGAAATACGAATTCTGGGAAGATGAAGCCGAATATCGGGAGACCGTTTCGGTCGTCAACGGGGCGCAGGTCGTCACCCACGAGCTGATCTTCACGCTCGATAAGATGGGCAACGACAGCTCCCCGGCGATCACCTCGATCGCCGACGCCGCACGCAACGGGCTGATCGCCCTGCTGACGACTCCGAACGGGGATTCGTTCTTGGTGGGCTACTCCGTCGAGTTCGAAAAAGAACGGCCGCTGAGACTCGTTTCGGCCAACGGAACGACCGGAAAACAGCTTGCCGAAGGAACGAACGAAGTCATCACGCTGCGCAGCCAAGACGTTTCGAAAGCCAAACCGTTCTTCGGGGATATGGAAACGCTGTTCTCCGCAGCCGGATAGCAATCGAAACCAACGGGAAACGGGAACCGGCAACGAACGCTCTCCTGTTTCCCGTTGAGAAAAACTCATTCCGATGAAAACGAAAAATACATCCAGAAACCTGTATGTGCGCGGGAATACGGTCAATCCGTTCGCAGCGGCCGGCCCCGACAAGGCGGGAAACGAACGTTACTGGCGATGGGGATCGGACAACCTGTTCCCGAATGCCCTGGCGCTGATGTCGCGCCGGTCGCCCACACACCGGAGAATCATCAACGACAAAGCGGATTACATCTCGGGCAAAGGATTCACCTGCGATCCGGAACGCCGAACGCTGGCGGCCATCGCGGAACGGGCGAACGGGGCCGGAGAATCGCTGCGCGTGATCCTCAATAAACTGGCATTCGACAAATCGCTGTTCGGAAACGCATTTCTCGAAATAGCGACCGACCCGGACGAAACATCCCTGTCGCTGTTCCACCAGGACGCCTCGCGGTGCCGGGTCGCACGGGACGGAACGCACATCTTGCTGCACCACGACTGGACCGCATTCACATTGCAGCAGGCCAAATCGCTGCCGCTCTACCCGGTATTCGAACCGGCCCCGGACGGGACGCTGCGGTCGATCGTTCATTATAAAGACTACGAACCGATGTTCGAACATTACGGACTGCCGGCCTACATCGCCGGACTGAACGTATCGGCGATCGCCTACAAGACCGACCAATGGAACATCAGCCGGTTGGACAACTCGTTCCAACTGTCGGGTATCATGGTGCTGGACGGAGACGTGGATAACGAACAGGACGCTTACGACATCATCTCGGCCGCAGAAAAACGATTCGCCGGAAAACCGGGACAGGTAATGTTCATGGTCAAAAACACCGAAGAGACGGACAACTCGAAATTCGTACCCATCGCCTCGGCCAACGAGGGAGACTGGAAACTGCTGCACGACCAGGCTACGTCGGACATCGTGGTCGCACATTCGTGGTTCCGGTCGCTGAGCGGACTGGACTATACGACCGGATTCAACGCCGAACGCATCCTGCACGAATATGAAATCGCCCTGAACACGCTGATTCTCGGAGAACAGCAGGAACTGCTGGAACCGATCCGGACGGTCATCGAACGCTGTCTGCACTGCGAGGCGTCGTCGTTGCAAGTCATCAACCGCCCTCCCACCCGATCGAAACCGCTGTACATGAAAGTGTGGGAAGCCCGCAAAAACGACGGGCTGAGCTACGACCCGGACGATCCGGAACAGAACCTCTACCTGGCGCAGATCACCAAATACGCGCTCCGCAACATCGACTAAACACGCAAAGACATGACCGACTTACTGATTACCGCCGCCGAAGTGCTGGAAACGGCCTTCCCGTCGAACGAATACGTTCCGGAAGGGATGATCGTCCCGGCCCGAATCGAAACGGCGCAACTGGGATTCCTGCGCCCGGTATTCGGCAAACTGTACGACAAACTGGGCGAAGAACCGTACGCGGCTTTTTGCCGGACATATATAAAGCCCGCGCTGGCTTACTACATACGCTACCTGATGGTAGACGAACAGTGCGCCGCGATCGGTGCGGCCGGCATCCGGCAGAACAAATCCGCCTACACGGAAGCCGTCCCGGACAGCCGGCTGCACCGGCTGCGCAGGCAGGCGCGCAACGATGCCGACACGCTGCTGGACAAGGCGATCGACTACGTGGAAAACAATCCGGCGATGTTCCCGGAATACGACCCGAAAGAAAATATCCGCCGCCGGGTCTTGATAAAAGGCGGATTCATTCTGTAAAAACGCCTCGTATGAAACAAATGATCGGAACGATCTCTTCGGTCGCGGCCCTGTTCGCGCCGGTGCAACCGCTGGTATGCTGCGCGCTGGCATTCGTATGCGTCGATTTCGCAACGGGCGTCGCGGCGAGCTACAAACGCGCCGGACGCATGAAACGCCCGTGGGCCTTCGAAAGCGACAAGGCATGGAGAACCGTCTACAAGCTGGTCTTCGTCACGGTAGGCATCGCTATGACGTGGCTGATCGACACCTGCATCCTCCCGTTCGCAGGGCTGCGCCTGGCCAACCTGTTCACAGGATTCGTCTGCGGCGTGGAGCTGTGGAGCTACCTGGAGAATGCAGCCGAAATATCGGAACACCCGCTGTTCCGGAAACTAAAAAAATACATGAAACAGGAAATCGACCGAAAACTCGAAAAAGATTCGCTATGATCTACGAAAACAAAGTCCCGCCGGCATTCGCCGGTAAAGTAAAACAAATCGCGGCCCGACTCGGCGTCAACCCGGATCACCTGATGGCGATCATGTGGAGCGAAAGCCGCCTCGATCCCTCGGCGCGGAATCCGCGCGGCGGGGCCGTCGGGTTGATCCAGTTCATGCCGGCTACGGCGGAAGGACTCGGAACGACCGCAGAAAAACTATTGAAAATGACCGGGGAAGAACAGCTCGATTACGTCGAACTGTTTTTCAGGCCCTATGCTGCACACTGCCGGACGTTCGCAGACCTCTATCTGGCTTGTTTTTTCCCGGCCGCCATCGGCAAACCGGACGGGTACGTCCTACAGACCCGGCGGCTGCCGGCCCGTGTGATCGCCCGGCAGAACCCGATTTTCGACACTGACGGAGACGATAAGATCACCGTCGGCGAATTCCGAGCAAAACTGAAATCGCTGATTCCCGATGCGCTGCATCCGTACCTTTTTTAAATGCGGTCTGCCGGTACTGCTGACGGCGACGGTCGCAGGGAGCGGCTGCAGGACAAGCAGGAACCTGCAATCGCACGACCGGCAGTCGCTGCGCGACACGACGGCGACCGTCCGATCGGAAAAAGACAAGGTTGCGGAACAACTGACCGACGACTGGGAAAACTGGGAGATCGTCCGTACCGAATACGTTTTGAAAGGCCGCGACACCGTCCCCGATACGATGCGACGGATACCGGCGGGAATCAAACGGGTCACCCGCGTACGAGGTATCAGACACAGCACCTCGGTCAATAAAAAAGAAGAACAGGAAAAAACGGCGCAATCCGTACGACTCCGCCGGACGGAATCGCAAACGGAGACTGCGAAAACCGTAAAAAAATCCTCCGCCGGACGAATTGCACTGTATGCGATCGGGCTGGTCGCACTGTGGCTGGCGCTCCGTTCGATCGGAAAACGGTTATTGTAAAACTGGATCGAAATTCTAAAGCAAGCGATTCTCGGCAAAATACCGCCAAAGCGGAGCCGCATGCAACGCTTGTTTGACCCGGTCGGTCAACAGCAGATCACGGACCTCGTCCTGTGAAAGCAAGTGCACGGTCAGGTCTTCGGTCGCTTCGAGATGCTGCTCCGAAACGGGTTCGACATCCTCGGCGACAAAACAATGGGTCAGGTTGGTATGCGTAGACGGATTGGCCGAAACGGTCATCAGCTCGCGCCACGTTCCACGGCCGTAACCGGTCTCCTCAAGCAACTCCCGTCGGGCGGCGGCGAGCGGCGAGGCATCCTCCGGATCGCAAACCCCGGCACACAGTTCCATCAAGGCGCACCCTAGACCGTGCCGGTACTGACGAATGAAAACGAACTTCCGATCGCGGGTAATCGCAATCGTATTCACCCATTCCGGATATTCGAGAACGTAGTATTCGGGAACCGGATTCCCGTTAGGCAGCACGATGGATTCCCTGCGCACCGTAAGCCACGGACGGTTGAAAAGATACTCGCTCTGCAATACTTTCACTTTTTTCTCTTCGGACATTTTACACTCTTTAAACGCAACGGCAAGTTTACTCAAAATTTTCCGGGCCGCAAAACGATTTCAGGAAATCGGACAGACACCGGTAAGTCCGGAACAAAAAACGTGATACTGAGAGGAAAACCGCGACAAAAACAAAATTTGTCGCGGTTTTCCATTTATTTACGTATCTTTGCTGCAAATTTATGATTTGTCACTTGTATCGGAATTGCGTCGCCCTGACGCCATGACCTAAAAAATTTACATGTCGGTCATATTTTACACCACAATAACTATACATATACATGGTTCAATTAGAAGAATTCGGAGCGCTCGGACTGACCGACGTCACCCTCGAAGCCATTAAAGCGAAAGGCTTCGAAACCCCGTCTCCGATCCAGAAACTCACGATCCCCGTTCTGCTCGACGACGAAAAAACAAACGATATCATCGCACAGGCCCAGACCGGCACCGGTAAAACCGCCGCTTTCGGCCTGCCAATCCTCGAACGACTGCGCCCGCAGAAAGGAGCGACCCAGGCGCTGATTCTGGTTCCCACCCGCGAACTGGCCCTGCAGGTTACCGAAGAAATCCTGTCGTTCAACGCCAAACGCAAACTCGTCATTTCGCCGATCTACGGAGGAGCTTCGATGACCGAACAACTGCGGCGTCTGGGCAAAGGCATCGATGTCGTAGTCGGCACGCCCGGCCGCATCCTCGACCACCTGCGTCGCGGCACGCTGGACATCAAGGCCCTGAAATACCTGATCCTCGACGAAGCGGACGAAATGCTCAATATGGGCTTTATCGAAGACGTCGAAGAAATCTTGTCCAATACGAACGACTACCGCCGCATCCTGCTGTTTTCGGCGACCATGCCCGAACGGATCATCCGCCTGTCGAAAAAATACATGCGCGACGTGGAAATCCTGCGCGTACCGGCACAAGAAGTCACCACCGAACTGACCGACCAGATCTACTTCGAAGTGCGCGACAGCGACAAATTCGACGCGCTAACGCGAATCATCGACGTCGAACCCGAATTTTACGGGATCGTCTTCTGCCGCACCAAGATCGGCGTAGACGAAGTGGTCAACAAGCTGACCGAACGCGGGTATGCGGCCGAAGGACTGCACGGCGACGTTTCGCAGGTACAACGCGAAAAAATCCTGAAACGATTCAAAAAAAAGCTGGCCAATATACTGGTAGCCACCGACGTGGCGGCGCGCGGGATCGACATCAACAACCTGACCCACGTGATCAATTATTCGCTGCCGCAGGACACTGAATCCTACGTGCATCGGATCGGCCGCACGGGCCGCGCCGGCAATACCGGTACGGCGATCACGTTCATCTCGCATTCGGAATACCGGCAGTTCAGTTCGCTGAAACGGGAAATCAAAGTGGACATCAAGAAAGTCGCCCTGCCGTCGGCGCAGGACGTCGTCGAGATCAAAAAGACCAAGATCAAGGACGACCTGATCGAAATCGTCGAAAGCGAGTCGTACCGCAAATATACCGAAATGGCCGGCGAGGTGCTGCAAAACCTCGACCCGGAAGTGGCGCTGGCGGCCCTGCTGAAACTGGCGTTCAAAAACGAACTCGAAGAGAGCAGCTACCCCGAAATCCGTTCGATCAACGTCGACCGCAAAGGAACGGCGCGGCTGTTCATCTCGATCGGCAAAATGGACGGTTTCGACGCCCGCAAACTGACCGACATGCTGAAACGCGAGTGTCGGCTGCCGGACAACAAGATCGACGACGTACGGGTGATGGATAGCTATTCGTTCGTAACCGTGCCGTTCTCGGACGCCCGGCAGGCGATCCGCCAGCTCAACGACATCAACCGCGGAGGACGCCCGATCGCGGAACTCGCCAAAGACGGCGATTCCGGCGAAAACAGGGAACGTTCGGGACGGGACTTCCGGAAAGAGAAGCGCAAAGGCGCGCGGAAAGAGGATCGGAAAACGGAACGCAGGGACGCCGCCCGCAAATCCGGCGGAAGTCCGAAAAAAGACGACTTCGACTGGAACAACGTCCAGTGGGACGCGGTCAATCCGGCAGCCGGCTGGGGCGGCAAAGCGGGCTTCGACAAACGGGTCGGCGGCAAAAAACGCGGCAAACGATAACGCGCATTCCGAGAACTTACGACCATTATGTCAAAGTGACAGGGCAAACTGACAGAGAAAGGACTCCTTTGTCAGTTTTTTCGTTCGAAAACCTGACATTTCCCGTTTGGCATATTATGTGTAAAAGAATGGAACGTTTCCGTAAAAGGAATGTCCACCGGAAACGGCAAATGAAAACCAAACATTAACAAACTTAAAAAAATAACGACGTTATGAAAGTTAAACCATTAGCAGACCGGGTTCTGATCGAACCCAATCCCGCAGAAGAGAAAACGGCCGGCGGATTGTTCATCCCCGACACAGCCAAAGAAAAACCCCTCGCAGGTAAAGTGATCGCCGTAGGCCCCGGAACGGCCGATGTGAAGATGGAAGTGAAGACGGGCGACCAGGTACTTTACGGCAAATACGCCGGCACCGAGATCAACATCGACGGTAAAGACTACCTGATCATGAAACAGGGCGACATCCTCGCCATCATCTAATCGTTCAACTCAGTATAAACCCAATTCAAACAATCAAGATTATGGCAAAAGAGATTAAATACAATACCGAAGCGCGCGAACAACTCAAGGAAGGCGTCGACGCGCTGGCAAACGCTGTGAAGGTAACGCTCGGCCCGAAAGGACGTAACGTTGTAATCGATAAGAAATTCGGCGCTCCGCAGGTGACCAAGGACGGCGTGACCGTAGCCAAAGAGATCGAACTCGAAGACCCGATCGCCAACATGGGCGCCCAGATGGTCAAGGAAGTGGCCTCGAAGACGGCCGACGACGCCGGCGACGGCACCACGACGGCTACCGTGCTGGCGCAGGCCATTGTCGGCGTAGGCGTGAAGAACGTAACCGCAGGCGCGAACCCGATGGATCTGAAACGCGGTATCGACAAAGCGGTCGGAACCGTCGTCGAAAACCTGCGCAAGCAGAGCCAGGAAGTGGGCGGCGACATTAGCAAGATCGAACAGGTAGCCACGATTTCGGCCAACAACGACAACGCGATCGGCAAGCTGATCGCCGAAGCGATGGGCAAGGTGAATAAGGAAGGCGTCATCACCGTAGAGGAAGCCAAAGGCACCGAAACGCACGTAGACGTAGTAGAAGGGATGCAGTTCGACCGCGGATACATCTCTCCGTACTTCATCACCGATTCCGAAAAAATGGAAGCCGTGCTCGAAAAGCCGCTGATCCTGATTACCGACAAGAAGGTTTCGACGATGAAAGAGCTGATGGGCGTGCTCGAACCCGCCGCACAGAACGGGCGTTCGCTGGTGATCATCGCCGAAGACGTCGACGGCGAAGCGCTGGCAGCCTTGGTTGTCAACAAACTGCGCGGCACGCTGAAGATCGCCGCCGTGAAAGCTCCGGGTTTCGGCGACCGTCGTAAAGAGATGCTCGAAGACATCGCCATCCTGACCGGCGGTACGGTGATCTCCGAAGAACGCGGCATCCGCCTGGATCAGGCTACGCTCGACATGCTGGGTTCGGCCGACAAGGTGATCGTCACCAAAGAAAACACGACCGTCGTAGACGGCGTTGGCAACAAGGAAGCCATCGCCAACCGCGTCGCACAGATCCGCAAGCAGATGGAAATCTCGACTTCGGATTACGATAAGGAAAAACTCGCCGAGCGTCTGGCCAAACTGGCCGGCGGCGTGGCCGTACTGTATGTCGGCGCTGCCAGCGAGGTGGAAATGAAAGAGAAGAAAGACCGCGTGGACGATGCGCTGGCCGCAACCCGCGCCGCCGTAGAAGAGGGCATCATCCCGGGCGGCGGCGTAGCCTACATCCGCGCCGTAGCAGCTCTCGAAAAGATGAAGGGCGACAACGACGACGAAACGACCGGTATCCAGATCGTGAAACGCGCGATCGAAGAACCGTTGCGCCAGATTGTAGCCAACGCCGGCGGCGAAGGCTCGGTAGTGGTCGCCAACGTCAAAGAAGGCAAGGGAGCTTACGGCTACAACGCCCGCGCCGACAAATACGAAGATATGTTCAAGGCCGGTATCATCGACCCGACGAAAGTGGCCCGCGTCGCGCTGGAAAATGCAGCTTCGATCGCAGCCATGTTCCTGACGACCGAATGCGTACTGGTCAACAAGAAAGAACCCGAAGCTCCGGCAGCGATGCCGCAGGGCATGGGCGGTATGGGCGGAATGATGTAATCGCCCGGCGAAACGGAAAAATCCCCGGCTTTGCAACCGGGGATTTTTTTATGTCTGCCTCCGGAACCGCGTACGCTTCAACATTTTCGCCTTACTTAAAATAACTCGAAAGCGAAAAGGGAGTTTCATACGGATTTTTTTCATACTTTTGTCCCCGGTGAATCTGTTTTTTCGGAGACGCACTCAGCGGAAAGATACGATTTCGCAAACAGGAAAACGGTTCTGCCCCGATGAAAAGGGAGACGGGAACAAGGTCTTTCGTTTTCTCCTATAAAAAAGCTTTCTGAAAAGGCCGGAAGCACTCAATTCAACCGCATGAAAAAAACACTGTCGGCCCTGATCGGGCTACTGGTCTTCGCTTCGGTCGCCACGGCGCAACAGTACCGCACGAATATCTTCGGCATACGGGCTGGTTACAGCCTGTCGGATATGACGGGCAACTACCTGGAAGGGGAAAAAATCTCCGACCCGCGGTCGAGTTTCCACGTGGGAGTATCCGACCAAATCCTGCTGTCGCGCCGGTATCCGCTCTACCTGGAGACGGGGCTCTATCTCTCGAACAAAGGCGCCAAACTGGATATAGCCTACGAAGACGTTCCGGGCACCTCGCAGATACGCCCGAGGATCGAACTGATGTACCTGCAACTGCCTGTGATGATCGCCTACCATTTCCGGCTGGGACGCGCGACGACCCTTCAACCGTTCGTGGGCGGTTACTACTCCGTAGGCATCAGCTGCAAGCTGAAAGAAGAGTACAGCGGCCAGATCACCGGTACGGCCACGACCGACCTGCTGCACGGAACCGACCGGAACGGGGAAGCCCCGCAGCGAATGAAACGATCGGACGCAGGTATCCGCTTGGGCGTAGGGCTTACCCTGCGGAACGTATACCTCGGCGTGGGTTACGAACTCGGACTGATGAACGTGTCGAAATACCCCGACCGATTCGGCAAAACGGAAAACAACGCGCTGACCGTATCGGCTGGCTACAACTTCTGACGACACCGCGCCCACCCGGTTTCCGGGAAAACGCCCGTCGAAACACGAAAAATCCCCTCCGGAATCCGGAGGGGATTTTTACGATCGCGCGGCGGCGGCATCGAACGGCGCCTGCCGCCGCAATCTATTTGTAAACTTCCCTACGGGCGGCTTTCAGCGTATTCTTCATCAGCGAGATGATCGTCATCGGCCCGACGCCGCCGGGAACCGGCGTAATGTAACTGCATTTCGGGGCCACCTCGTCGAACTTGACGTCGCCGAGCAGCTTCCAGCCCGATTTGGTCTTGTCGCTCGGAACGCGCGTAATGCCTACGTCGACGACCACCGCCCCGTCTTTCACCATGTCTGCGGTGACGAATTCGGCCTTGCCGAGCGCCGCGATCACGATGTCGCCGCCGCGCACCACCTCTTTAAGATCTTTCGTCCGGCTGTGGCACAGCGTCACCGTACAGTCCCAGCCTTTCTGCGACAGCAGGTTGGCGATCGGACGGCCGACGATGTTGCTGCGGCCGATCACGACGCAATGCCGTCCGGCGGTTTCGATTCCGTAATATTTCAGCAGTTCGAGAATCCCGTCCGGCGTGGCCGGCAGATAGGACGGCAGTCCGGAGATCATCCGCCCGGTATTGACCGGATGAAAACCGTCGACGTCCTTTCTCGGATCGATCGCTTCGATCACCCGTTGTTCCGAGATATGTTTCGGCAGCGGCAACTGGACGATGAAACCGTCCACCTGCGGATCGGCGTTCAGCCGGGCGATCTCGCCGAGCAACGCCTCTTCGGACGTCTCCTCCGGCAGCCGCAGCACGGTCGAACGGAACCCCACCTCGCCGCAGCACTTCTCTTTATGTCCCACATACGTTTGGCTCGCCCCGTCGTTGCCGACCAGAATGGCCACCAGATGCGGCGTCCGTTTCCCGCCGGCGACCCAAGCCGCCACTTCGGCCGCAATCTCCCGGCGCAGGCTGGCCGCCACCTCTTTTCCGTCTATTATCTGCATCGTATACGTGTTTAGTCGTTATCGTTTCATCCGTCCGGCCATCTTGGCCATTTGCGGCATACCGCCGGCTACGGTCTTCATCATTTTGCGCGTATCGTCGAACTGTTTGAGCAGGCGGTTCACCTCCTGCACGGTCGTCCCGCTACCCGCCGCGATCCGCTGCTTGCGACTGCCGTTGATCAACGCGGGATTCTCGCGCTCCTTCGGCGTCATCGAATGAATAATCGCCTCGGTCTGCTTGAACACGTCGTCGTTGATCTCGACGTTTTTCAGCGCCTTGCCGACGCCGGGAATCATCGACGCCAGATCCTTCAGGTTGCCCATCTTCTTGATCTGCGTGATCTGCGTCAGGAAGTCGTTGAAATTGAACTGATCCTTGACCAGCTTTTTCTTCAGCCTGCGGGCTTCCTCCTCGTCGTACTGCTCCTGCGCCCGTTCGACCAGCGACACGATGTCGCCCATGCCGAGAATACGGTCGGCCATACGTTCCGGATGAAACACCTGCAACGCGTCCATCTTTTCGCCCGAACTGATGAATTTCAGCGGTTTGTTGACCACCGCACGGATCGAAATCGCCGCGCCGCCGCGGGTATCGCCGTCGAGTTTGGTAAGCACTACGCCGTCGAAATCGAGCCGGTCGTTGAACTCCCTGGCGGTATTCACCGCATCCTGACCGGTCATCGCATCGACTACGAACAGGATTTCGCTCGGCGAAACGGCCTTTTTGATCGCAGCGATCTCCTGCATCATCTGCTCGTCGACCGCCAGACGCCCCGCCGTATCGACGATTACCGTATTGATGTGATTGGCCCGCGCGTATTTAACGGCATTTTCGGCGATCTGCACCGGATTCTTGCTACCCTCTTCGGTATAAACCTCCACGCCGACCTGATCCCCTAGTATCTTCAACTGGTCGATGGCGGCCGGACGGTAAACGTCGCCCGCCACCAGCAGTACCTGGCGGCCTTTCTTGCTCTTGATCAGGTTGGCCAACTTGCCGGAAAAGGTCGTCTTACCCGACCCCTGCAACCCGGCGATCAGCACCACGGCCGGCGAACCTTCCAGGTGGATATCGCTCATCGTCCCGCCCATCAGTTCGGCCAATTCGTCGCGGACGATCTTCGTCATCATCTGTCCGGGTTTGACCGCCGTCAGTACATTCTGTCCCAGCGCCTTGGCTTTCACTTCGTCGGTAAACGTCTTAGCCACTTTATAGTTGACGTCGGCGTCGATCAGCGCGCGCCGGATCTCTTTCAGGCTCTCGGCGACGTTGATTTCGGTGATGCGTCCCTCTCCTTTCAGGATCTTAAACGACCGTTCGAGTTTATCGGTAAGATTTTCAAACATATTTCGAAGATTTTTTCAGATTCAGCACAAGTCGGAAACGGGCTTCCGCCTCCGGCCTACAAAAATACGATATAATTTTTAAAAAACAGACAATCCGCGCCAAACACCGCCGCAATTATCCGTCCGACGGCAGCATCCCCTGCAAACGGATCGGCAAACAACCGGTTCCGTCGTTTTCCAAGCCGTTCCCCCGGAAACACTCCGCCTCACTCTATTTTAAAAACTTTTTAAACAACCGGATACTGCGGTACGGAGCGTACCGCAACGGAATATCGATCCACCGGGGCGAACGCACGACGGCCCGCAGGTTGCTGAACAGTTCGAACGAGAACCGTCCGTGATACTTTCCGATGCCGCTGCGCCCGACGCCGCCGAACGGCAGCCGGCCGTTGGCCAGTTGCACGACCGTATCGTTGACGCAGGCCCCGCCCGACGAAGTGGAGCGCAACACCCGGTCGGCTTCCCGACGTCCGCCGAAATAATAGAGCGCCAGCGGTTTGTCGCGCTCGTTCACGTAGCGGATCACCGTTTCGATATCGTGAAACCCTTTGACCGGCAGCAGCGGCCCGAAAATCTCCTGTCGCATGACCGGGCTGTCGTCGTCCGGCTCGTCGATCAGCGTCGGGGCCACGTAACGCTGCTGCGGATCGCAGGTTCCGCCGAAAAGGATCTTTCCCGAACCATGCATCATCCGCTGCAGCCGTTCGGCAGCCTGCACCGAAACGATCCGCGGATAATCGTCGCTGAGGCGCGGATCGTCGCCGAAAAAACGACGGACGGCCCGCTCCATCTCGACGCACAATTGTCGCTTACGGTCGGCGTGTACGAACAGGTAATCGGGAGCCACGCAGGTCTGTCCGGCATTCAGCAATTTTCCCCAAACGATCCGTCGGGCGGCCAGCGGGATATCCGCATCCCGTCCGACGATGCAAGGGCTTTTTCCGCCAAGCTCCAGCGTCAGCGGCGTCAGATGTTCGGCCGCGGCCCGCATCACCGTCTGTCCGAACGCCGATCCGCCCGTAAAAAAAATAGAATCGAAACGCTGTTTCAGCACCTCTTCGACGACCTCGGGCCCTCCCTCCAGAAACGACACGTAACCGGGCGGAAAAACCTCGCCGATCAGTCGTTTCAGCAGCGCCTCGGTATGCGGAACCAGCGGCGAGGACTTCAGCACGGCGCAGTTGCCGGCCGACAAGGCGCCGACCAGCGGATTCAGCAGCAACTGCACCGGGTAGTTCCACGGCGCGACGATCAGCACCACGCCCAGCGGCTCGGGCACGATGCGGCTTCCGGACGGCAAGATCGTCAGCGGCGACGGCACGCGCCTCCCGGCCGTCCAGCGCTTCAGGCGGCGAAGATGGCAGGCGATCTCCTGCAGTACGATTCCGATCTCGGTCAGGTAACTTTCCGACGCCGACTTATGCAGATCCAACCGCAACGCCTCGCACAAAGCGTCCGTATGATCCCGCAGCGCTTTCCGCAACCGGCGCAGCGTCTCCGCCCGGAACCGGACGTCGCGCGTACGACCCTCGGCGAAATAACGGCGATGCCCGCGGAGGAGCGATTCCATATCTTCCGACATATCTTCAGGTTATTTTATTACGGGCGAAGTTAACATTTTCCGCGGAACGGAGCGCCGCTCCTCCGAAAACCGTCCCGAAAGGAAAATGCCGTATCTTGGCTCCGTATCGGACATTTAGGACATCAATCCTGCGAATCAGGACACTATATCACGCCATTTTTGCCGATTTTTGTAGAAAAGATAGGATGTATTCACAACTAATCTTGTTGCCAAATGGCTGAAATGAGCAAAAAAAACATTGGGACGCACGCCGGAATGGTGTGGGGCCTGTTGTGCGACGGAAGGAAATGGAATTACGACGAACTGCGCGACAAACTGCGGCTCCGCGACCGCGATCTGAACGCCGCGCTGGGCTGGCTGGCCCGCGAGGATAAGATCGAATTCGAACACGAAGGCGGTAGTACGCAGGTCTATCTGAAGGAAGCCGTCGGAACCAACAATTTCTTTTTTTAACCCCCGACGGACACAACCGTTTGTTCCGGACTGCGTCGGATGGGAACCTTCCCCCGTTCAGCGCAGTTTGTTTTTCTCGAAATGCGGGGCCACCCGCAGTTTGAAATAGAGCGCCGAGACGACGGTCAGGCAAGCGCCGAACAGATAGGCTTTGTCGAACGACCCGATCTGGGCGATATACCCGCCCAGCAACAGTCCGGCGCCGATACCGACGTCCCACGACGTCAGGTAAGTCGAAGTGGCGGTTCCGCGCTGGCCGTTCGGCGCCAGGTTGACGAACAGCGTATTGAACGCCGGAAACATCGTCCCGAAACCGACGCCGAGAAACAGCGCCACGGCGAAAAACAGGTATTTGCACAACACGGGATTCCACACCGCGATCGCAGCGCAGGAGGAGAGCACGAAGAAGCAGACGCAAACCAGATACATTCCCAAAGCGATCACCTGCGTCACGCGCCCTTTATCGACCTGGCGTCCCGAAAAGATCCTCGAAATCGCCATCCCCACGGCCATCAGCGTAAAGAAGATCCCGACTTTCGACGTAATCCCGATCTCCGCGGCATACATCGCCACGTACGTCGTGGTCATTCCGTAGGGGATCGAAAGCAACAGCAAATCCAGACCGGCCGGTAGCCCCTTGAGCAGGATAAACCGGTCGAGCGAAACCGGTTCGCGTTTGACCGGTTCTTTGGCCGGAGTCCGCACCAGGCAAACCATCGCGAATCCCAACGCGCAGGATGCGAGCGAACAGAGGAAAATCGTCTCGAACGAGCAGGACTCGTGCATGAACAACCCGACCATCGGCCCCACCGACATCGCGATGTTGTTGGCCAAACCGTAATAGCCGATCCCCTCGCCGCGGCGCGACGAGGGCATGATATCGATTACCACGGTATTCCCGGACACCGTAACCGCCCCGAACGCAAAGCCGTGCACCACGCGGAAAATCATGAACAGCGTCAGGGTTCCGGCTACCAGGTAGCCCGCGAAAATAGCGGTAAACACAAAATAGGCCAGTAGATAAAGCGGTTTGCGGGCAAACGTATCGAGCAAATAACCCGAGAACGGCCGGATCGAAAGCGCAGCGATCACATAACAGGAGAGCGCAACGCCCACCGTAGCGCGCCCGGCCCCGAACACTTCGGTCAGGTAGAACGGCATCACCGGCATCAGCAGGTAAAAACCGAAAAACAGCAGGAAATTAGCCAGCAGGATGCAGCAGTAACTCGGCGTGACGAGGCGGTCTCTATTCATAGATCAATGGATTTGAAACTGCGCAAAGGTAGCGATGTTTTCCGAATTCCCGCACGCCGAGAAACCGACGCATTCGCCGCGAAACGGAATACGGACCGAGCCGTCCGTTTCGCGGCGACCGAAACGGCAAAATACCGCCTTGCAAAATAAACACGTCATTTTCAAACGGTTATTCCGCCTCCGTTTTCAATCGGGAAAACAAACGACAAGACATTAATAATCAATGTATTACCAAATATTCACAACATTAAATCAAAATGCTACATCGAAAGGATCTTAAAATTATTTAAGAAAATGAAATAACCGTTATATTTGCATTCAAGTTTTAGGTTCATTTAGATAAGTAGTTTTTAGGTTAGTAGGGAAGAAAAACGGTAGACGGATCCATTCCGCCGGCTGTTTTTCTTTTTTTATACCCGTTACAAACCGTTCCGGCCGAAAAAAACGGAATCGGAAACCGAACATTAAACAACTGATAAAATGGATATTAACACAACAGGAGAAAAGCGAAACGCAAATATTATTAAAAAAATTTAATAAAAATTTGGAAAAGCGGCCGATTTATCTTTATCTTTGCAGTGAAGTTTTAGGTTAGTAGTTTTAGGTTAGTAGGAGAGAAAAGCGGTAGAGGAGATCATTCTCCCTGCTGTCTTTTCTTTATTTTTTTGCAGCCGGTTCCATTTTCATACCGCACGACGCCACGCAACCAGCTCAAATACGGTCGGTCCGCCACGCGAACGCCTCCGCCCGCGGCAAAACGCCCCCTTTGTAAAAAAGATTATTTTCCGCCGGCCGACGCGCCGACTTTGTAGAGGTTTTTACGCCGGATACTAAGGCTGACCCAGTCGTTGAAATTGAAATAGCGGATAATCCACTTCGGATAAGGATTCCAGGCGACTTTCTCCACCGGCAGCGCAGTGTGCTCGGGCAGGCGCTCGTCGCCGGACAAGATAAACACGTCGGGGCAGGTTCTGCGCAATCGCCGGGCCTCGCGTTCCAGTTCCGATATGGAACCGGCCAAGCGAAGCTCCATATTGCGCGGCATGTAAAAACGGGCAGTGACCACGCGGGGGCCGATCATGAATTCGCCGTAGCTGTAATAAGTGGGTTCGTCCTTCACGTTCAGCACGCACACCCGCTCTTTGCCGCGGCAGTAGTCGTCCATCATCCGGTAGAAAAAGATATCCGTATTTTTGATCGGAATGACATTATAAACGATCAGCGCGAAGTTCAGAACGACGGCGAGCACGCCGACCAACCGGACGATCCGGTTCCGCAGCAACCGCTGCGGCAGGTCGCGCGCCAGCAAAACGGCAAAAAAGGGAATAAACGGCAGTACGGGGAACAAAAAGCGGAGCTCCTTGTGACCGACCAACTGGTGCGCCAGCAGAAAAGGCACTATCGTCCAGGTGATGATGTGTTTGGGATTCCGAACGAAAAACCAGCATGTCGCCGCAAGAATCGCCAGGCCGTAAACGACGAATCCCTTGCTGACCGTATCGCTCAGGTAGAAATACCACGGTTTGATGCCGAACTTATCGATGTGGGAATTTAGGATATTTTCTCTCAGGTAATTGACCGGCGAGCAGGTCCAGGTCCCGTACAGCCAGTAATCGACCAACACGCCGACGCCCAGCATCGCGGCTCCTCCCAAAGCCAGGCCGGCGAGCAGTCGCCAGCGCCGGGCGAACACCAGCAGCCAGAGCCCGAATCCGAACAACGCGAATCCCACTTGATAGCGCGAAATAAAGGCCGCGCCCGCCAACAATCCCATCCCTGCGCCCCACACGAAAGGGCGCTTCCGCTCCCGCTGCCCGTATGACAAATAGACCGAGACCAGCAACAACAGCAGATTCCCCGAGAACGTTTCGGAACTGAACCGCACATGGAGATATATCATGAACCACAGGAAAAAACTCAGCAACAACAGCCACTTCTCCTCGCTCGGTCCGGACCGCATCCCGCGAACGGCGCGGTAAAACGCGAGTACGGACACGATGGACAGCGCCCCGCTCAATACGTGCAGCAGCGAGAACAACAGGTACGGAGAATAGATTCCTCCGGCATCCAACAGCCATCCGAGTCCGTAGGCGATCATCGGTTGCAGTCCGGGGCGCATCATCAGGACGTATTCCCACGGCAGTTCGGCCGGAACGGGCGTTCCGAAAAGTTTCATGTGCGCGTATTCGAGAATCTGGAAATGCTCGTCCGGATGATATACCTCGTTGCTGAAAAACGCGAACAGAAGCGTAAACAGACACCCCGTCAGAATGATGTATTTCGGTGTGATTCCCCGGAAAAAAGAAGCCATATCCTCTGAAAATAAGCAAATGCGCCGTACCATAAAGGTCGCAAAGTAAATCAAAAATCCTCAAAAGGCCTTTTTTATCCATTAATTAATGCTTAAATTTGCACCGTTTTATTCAAAAGTCCCGAGTCTAACTAACTACGATAATTTATAATGACCAAACAAATCAAATTCATTTCGGCCGCCGAAGCGGTGAAAGTGATCAAAACCGGCGATCACATTCACCTGAGCAGCGTGGCCAGCGCGCCGCAATGCCTGATCAACGCCATGTGCGACCGCGGACGCAACAAAGAATTCGAACACGTGCACGTGCACCATCTGCACACCGAAGGGCCCGCTCCCTACGCGGCTCCGGAGTTCGAAGGTATTTTCCAGCTCGACTCGTTTTTCGTAGGCGGCAACGTCCGCAAGGTGACCCAGTCGGGCTACGCCGACTACATCCCGGTATTCCTCAGCGAAACCCAGAAACTGTACCGCAGCGGCACGTTGCCGTGCGACGTGGCGATGATTCAGGTATCGCCCCCGGACGCGCATGGCTACGTATCGCTGGGCACTTCGGTCGACGCCACGCTGGCCGCCGTCGAGTGCGCCCGTACGGTGATCGCCGTCATCAATAAACACGTTCCGCGCTCGTTCGGAGACGCGTTCATCCACGTTGACGACATCGACCTGTTCGTACAGGATGACAAGCCGCTCGAAGAGGCTCACTTCTCGACCCCAAACGAGACCGAAACGGCAATCGGCAAGCACTGCGCCGCGCTGATCGAGGACGGCGCCTGCCTGCAAATGGGCATCGGCGCGATCCCGAACGCCGTGCTCGCCCAACTGACCGGGCACAAAGACCTCGGTATCCACACCGAGATGTTCGCCGACGGCGTGCTGCCGCTGGTCGAAAGCGGCGTGATCAACGGACGCAACAAAGCCATCGACAAAGGCAAGATGGTCTCCACGTTCCTGATGGGTTCGCAGAAAGTATACGACTTTATAGACAATAACCCGGGCGTCGCCATGATGGACGTCGGTTATACGAACGACCCGTTCGTCATCGCCAAGAATCCGAAGGTGACGGCGATCAACTCGGCCCTGCAGGTCGATCTGACCGGCCAGATCTGCGCCGATTCGCTCGGCACGAAATTCTACTCCGGCGTAGGCGGCCAGATCGACTTCATTTACGGCGCATCGCGTTCGGAGGGGGGTAAGGCGATCCTCGCGATGCCTTCGGTAACGAACAAGGGAATCAGCAAGATCGCCCCGGAACTGACCCTCGGCGCCGGCGTGGTGACCACCCGCTCGCACGTGCATTGGTTCGTCACCGAATACGGCGCGGTCAACCTGTACGGGAAATCGCTGCAGGAGCGTGCGCGGCTGATTATCAGCGTCGCGCATCCGGATCACCGCGAAGCGCTCGACCGCGCGGCTTTCGACCGCTACGGAGCGCACCACCATTACATCAAAGCTACGACGAAAATCTGATCGTTCCCCGTTTCGATCCGCAAAAAACAGCGGAGGCTTTTATAAGCCTCCGCTGTTTTTATATCGGCGGTCCGCATCGGTACGTTCCGGCACGCCCCCGGTCAAATATCTTCGGGAACCAGTTTCCCGTCCGGCCCCCTTTTCATCGGCGGCGCGGGATCGGTAGATTCCGGCAGTTTGTCGTTCGCGACGATCGTACCCGAATACTGCATCAGGTTCCGGTTCGAAACCATATCCAGTATGGCCTGTCCGGTCTGGTCGTAAATCGTAAAGACGAACGTATAGGCCGTCCCGGTATTATCCGTAGCCGCGAACGACACTTTCCATCCGGAGTCGTTGCGCTGCGTCCGGAAGCCGGTCATCTTGTCGGTGTCGAAATTGACGACCGCATTATAGGTCATTGCCCTGCCGATCACCACCGGAATATGCACCTGCAAACGGTTTTTGAAAATCCCGATGTAATAATAAAAGTCGTTGATGATCTGCGAGCCGCCCCGCGGCCCCCACTCCATGCTCACCGGCAGAAACTGGAAATCTCCGGACGCCACCATCGAATCCAGTCGCTCCATGAAACGCTGCTGGCGCAACTGGCGTTCGGCGGCGCTGCGCTGGCGCCGGTCGGGCTGTTGCGCGGCGACCGTCAGCGCGGCGGCGAGCATCGTAAAAAGCAACCATTTTTTCATGACGTCTTTTCGCCGAAGTTTAATAGATCTGCTGGATCGAACCGTAGTAGGTCACCGTCGGATAGAGGGTCGAAGCGATGTTCAGCACGGCCTCGCGGGTGATCGAGTAGATTTTGAACGTAAACGTATAGGTATTGTCCGAATAGAGATTCGACGAGAAAGAAATCGTCCACCCGTCCTCGTTCTGAACGGCGGTATACTTCTGGATATCGAACGTAATGTAGTTCATGATCGTCAAATGATAAGGAGCGACCACGCCTACGATGTACGGGATATCGATGTCCACGTAGTCCTTGTACATCGCCAACGAATACATGATCGAATAGATCTGGTGCATGTTCCCGGCCGGTTCCTGCTGGAAGCTGGTCGGCATGAACTTGTAGTAACGGTTCAGGACGATCGAATCCATCTGTTTGATCTCGGTCTGATGACGCGCATCGCGCATTTGCACTCGTTCCTGGTGACGACTTTCCATCTGTTCCCGGGTCATTCCCGTTTGGGCCGAGGCCGACGTCGCCAACAACGCAGCGGCCAGAATTAAATAAACGTACTTCATAACATTAATAGATTAAAGTGACATGAATTTTGATAAATTTGCTTACCGTAGCAATTTCGGAAAGGCTCATGCCATCCCCGCAATGATACTTTCTCCGTGTAAAATCAAATTCCCTGCCTAAATATTGGAAAGCGAATAAATTAGACCGTTTAGACTACAAATATCCCGAAGTGTACGACCGAATCGCCGTTTAATCCCTATATTTGTTAGTCTCAATCCGTTTGAGGGTTTATCCGAATTTAACAGAACTTCTTATGAAAAACACTCGCTTGTTACTTACCTTCCTGATGGCTGTCGGCTGCTGGTCGGCCGGAGCGTCGCTGCCGTCGGCACAGCCCGGCGAACGGCAGCTCACCGGCACCTGGAGCGCCCAATGGATCTGTGACGGAGGATCTTCTCCGTACGATTACGGCGTCTACCGCTTCCGCAAACGTCTCGACCTGCCGAAAAAACCGGAGCGGTTCGTTATCAACATCTCGGCCGATAACCGCTACCGGCTGCTGGTCAACGGACAAGAAGCGTGCTGGGGCCCGGCGCGCGGCGATCTGAACCGCTGGTACTACGAAACGGTCGACATCGCTCCGCTGCTGCGACCGGGCCAAAACGTGCTGGCCGTCACGGTATGGAACCTGGGAACCCGTAGCCCCGGAGCGCAGATCAGCCGGCAGACCGGTCTGATCGTACAGGGCAATTCGTCCGTCGAAGACGATGTCAACACCGACGGTAGCTGGCTCGTCCTGCGAGACGAATCCTTCTCGCCGCTGTTCAACTGTCCGGAAGCCGGCTACATCGGCGGCCACGACCGAATCGACGGCACGAAATACCCGTGGGGGTGGGAAACCGTCGGCTTCGACGATTCGAAATGGCATGCGGCCACCGGCTTTTCGCCCGGTAAAACCTACGGCGCGCCCGGTTACGGCGAAAGCGACTGGATTCTGACCCCGCGCGACATCCCGATGATGGAACTGACCGAACAACGCCTGACCGCCGTGCGCCGGCAACAGGGACTCGCATCGCTGCCGACGTTCATCGACGGCCGGTCGCCGCTGAAAATCCCGGCCCGCACGAAATGCACCGTGCTGCTCGACCAGGGATTCCTGACCACCGCCTACCCGGAACTGAAAGTATCCGGAGGCAAAGGCAGCAAAATCAAACTGACCTATTCCGAAGCGCTGTTCGACGAACGGGGCAAAGGAAACCGCAACGAAATCGACGGCCGCGAGTGCCGCGGATTCGCGGACGAGTTCCTGCCCGACGGAGCCGACGGACGGTTGTTCCGCCCGCTGTGGTTCAAAACCTATCGTTATATCCAACTCGACATCGAAACCGGAGCGGCGCCGCTCGTCGTCGAAGATCTGTACGGCATCTACACGGGCTATCCGTTCGATGTGCGCGGCTCTTTCGAATCGGACGATCCTGCATTGGAGAAAATCTGGGAAACGGGCTGGCGCACCGCCCGGCTCTGCGCCCACGAAACTTATTTCGACTGCCCCTATTACGAACAATTGCAGTATGCCGGCGACACGCGGATCCAGGCGCTGATCTCGCTGTACGTCTCCGGCGACGACCGACTGGTGCGCAAGGCGATCCGGATGTACGACCTTTCGCGCTCGTACGAGGGAATCACCTGCAGCCGTTACCCGAGTCACATCCCGCAGTACATTCCGCCTTTTTCGCTCTACTGGATCGGTATGATCCACGACTATTGGATGCACCGCAGCGACGACGCTTTCGTGCGAAGCTTCCTACCCGGCATCCGCACCGTGCTGTCGTGGTTCACCGAAAAGATCGATCCGCGCACAGGTCTGCTGAAAAACGGTCTTCCGCACTGGAACTTCACCGACTGGGCCACCTCGTGGGAACGGGGTATCGCGCCCGAAAGCGACTCGTCCGGTTCGGCGATCACCACGCTGCAACTGGCCGCCGCGCTGGACGACGCAGCCGACCTGATGCGCCGCTACGACCGGCCCGCCGAAGCGAAAGAGTATGCGGCGATCTCCGCCGGACTGAAGAAAAACGTTTACGAAAAGTGCTGGGACGCATCGAAAGAATTGCTGCGGGATTATATCGGCAGCCCGACCTACAGCCAGCACGTCAACATCATGGGCATCCTGACCGACGCGATTCCGCACAAAGACCAGCGCGCCGTATTCGAACGGATCGACAGCGATCCGTCGCTCACGCAAACCACGTTCTATTACAAATTCTATTTGATCCGCGCACTGAAAAAGGTCGGTCTGGCAGACCGTTATACCGAAATGCTCGGGCCGTGGCAGCAGATGATCGACATCGGCCTCACCACCTTCGCCGAGACCCCCGAACCGACCCGTTCGGACTGCCACGCCTGGAGTTCGAGCCCGAATTACGACCTGCTGGCAACGGTCTGCGGCGTAGAACCCGCTTCGCCGGGATTCGCTACGGTGCGGATCGCCCCGCATCCGGGACGCCTGAAACAAATCAAAGGCGTCGTACCGCATCCGCAGGGCGACATCACGGTCGAACTGCAACGCGACGGGGATATATTATCCGGACAAGTCGCTCTGCCGGGGCAATTGACCGGCGATTTCGTCTGGAACGGCAAAACCGTCAAACTGCATCCGGGCGTCAATCCGATCCGGTTCTAACGACAAACGATATCTGCCGAAAACAATGCAGGGAGCGGAAAATTTTCCGCTCCCTGCCTTTTATCACCTTCGAAAACAATCAGTGCTGTCCGCGCGATACGAGGTAACGGATCAGAAACTCCGGCCGGTCGGTCTGGATGATCCGCGCGTTCAGCGAATCGATCAGGTAACCGTACACCCGGTCGGGATCATCGACCGCCCGGTCGTCATAACGGCTGCCGGACATCCCGTTCCACATCGTATTGTACCAGATCAACGATTTCCCGGCCAACTGATTTTTGACCCTGAGCGGCGTCTGGCAGGTATCGCTTTTATACAACAACTCATAAGCTACCGGACGAATTTTCTCCTGAAAATCGGCAATCGCTTCCTCTGCACCCTCTTTGTTCAGATTGACGATCGGCATATAAAAAACCCTGTCGAGGTAACGCCCGAAACTTTCGAGCACCTGATCGGCCGCCTGATCCCCTTTCATAATAATCTGGCGGGTGGTGCCGGCCTTTTCGGCCAACGCGTAAACATCGTCGAATATCCAGTACCCTTTGTCGATATTGAGCATGATCCGGTCTTTGCTTATCTCGAAAACTTCATCGAGCGTCGGAACCCGCAGATCGGTCAGCGTACTGTCGGCGGCTTTCAGATAACAGTTCCGGATCGAATCGAGCGTCAGTTCCGAAACCTTGCCGCTGCCGTTGGTCGTCCGGTCGATCGTCGCGTCGTGCATCAGGATCAGACGGCCGTCGGCAGTCTTGCGGACATCGATTTCGACCACATCCACCTGCATATCGATCGCATTTTGAACGGCCTGAAGCGAATTTTCGACGCTGTGCCTCCAATCGCCCCGATGGGCCACCACGATTACCGACCGAGTATCCGGATCTTCCAATCTCGAAACGATGCTGTCCACCCGGGTCGGTACGGCACTTTCCCCACTCCTGGCGCACGAAAAGCCCAAGATGCAGATAAGAAAAATTCCCAAAAGTTTTTTCATAGTTTTATCCGTTTACGCCGATCAATGCTGCAGTGCGTCGGCCTTTTCCTTCATGCGCTGAGCGCGTTTGTAGCTGTCCGGATGCGTCGCAAACGCCTTCACGATCGCCGAAGCGTTGTTGCGGTTCGTCTTCGACATATCGGCCAGTTTATCGAGCGCATGGTACATCGCATACGGATCGACATTATTTTTCAGGCAGAACTCGAATCCGTACTCGTCGGCGTCGTATTCCTGCTTCTGCGAATACTGGGCCTGCGCCAGCGAGTTCGCCAACTCGGCCAATTGCGATTCGGACAGTCTGGCGGCGACGCTGCCGCTGACCGAACCGGCCGCATTCTGGGCCGCCGAACGCAGGTAAGCGTTTTTCAGCGCATCTTTCGTATCGGTGCGGGCCACGTGACCGATTTCGTGACCGATGATCGCCATCAGTTCGCTGTCGGACATCGTATCCATCAGCGCGCTATACACCCGCACGCTGCCGTCGCCGCAGGCAAACGCATTGACGTCCTTGGTCAGGTAGACCTTGAAATTCAGCTTCAGGCCGTCGACGGAGATGTTCTCGGTCAACCGCTGCAACCGCCGGTGGTAATCCGACGTATCGACCTGATTCTCCTGATCCATCTTCTCAACCGCGCTCTTACTCATCTCGGCGATGTCCGCATCGGTCAGCGTAACGGCGCTGATCAGATTGCCGCCCGCCTTGAGCAGCTTGCCCACCTTGAGCTGCGCCGAAGCCCCCGTACCGAAGAGCGTCAGCAGCAATACAAAAACAAGATTCCTTTTCATAATATCGTTGTATTTATCCTGCGCAAATGTAGAACTTTATATAGAAAAAACGGACGTTCCGTTTCATAAAAAATACCGGCGGCCCAAAATTTGCAACGAACCCTTTTATTCGGGTATTTTTTCAGACGAAATGGCAGACTCCGTGCCAGCATGTCCGACAATCGAAACCTCTTTGGCAGTCGGCAGCGGCCAAACCGCCCGTTTTGCCGCTTGGCATAAAGATTGATAAATCAAGTTCGAAAACAAAAAATTCAGCATAAAACAACTAAACGAGATAACGACTATGGGAAAGATTATTGGAATTGACTTAGGTACTACGAACTCCTGCGTTGCCGTGATGGAGGGTAACGAACCCGTGGTGATCCCCAACAGCGAGGGACGCCGCACGACACCTTCGATCGTAGCGTTCGTGGACAACAACGAACGGAAAGTGGGCGACCCCGCCAAACGGCAGGCGATCACCAACCCGCAGCGTACGATCACGTCGATCAAGCGTTTCATGGGCGAGACTTACGATCAGGTCGGCAAAGACATTGAACGGGCGGCTTACAAAGTGGTCAAAGGCGACAACAACACCCCGCGCATCGATATCGACGGCAGACTCTATACCCCGCAGGAAATCTCCGCGATCGTCCTGCAGAAAATGAAAAAGACCGCCGAGGATTACCTCGGCACCGAAGTATCCGAAGCCGTCATCACCGTTCCGGCCTACTTCTCCGACTCGCAACGCCAGGCTACCAAGGAAGCGGGCGAAATCGCCGGTCTGAAAGTGCGCCGTATCATCAACGAACCGACGGCCGCAGCGCTGGCCTACGGCCTGGATAAGGCGAACAAGGATATGAAGATCGCCGTATACGACCTCGGAGGCGGCACGTTCGATATTTCGATTCTGGAACTGGGCGACGGCGTATTCGAAGTGAAATCGACCAACGGCGACACGCACCTCGGAGGCGACGACTTCGACCATGTGATTATCGACTGGATGGCCGACGAGTTCAAAAAACAGCATAACATCGACCTGCGCAAAGATCCGATGGCCCTGCAGCGTCTGAAGGAGGCCGCCGAGAAGGCGAAGATCGAACTGTCGAGCTCGACCTCGACCGAGATCAATCTGCCGTACATCATGCCGGTGGACGGGATTCCGCAGCACCTGGTAATGACCCTGACGCGCGCCAAATTCGAACAACTGGCCGACAGACTGATCCGCGCGACGATCGAGCCGTGCAAAAAGGCGATGGCCGATGCCGGACTGAGCAACAGTCAGATCGACGAAGTGATTCTGGTAGGCGGTTCGACCCGTATCCCGGCGATCCAGAAAGTGGTCGAAGAGTTCTTCGGTAAAACGCCGTCCAAAGGCGTCAACCCGGACGAAGTGGTCGCTATCGGCGCCGCCATCCAGGGCGGCGTGCTGACCGGCGAAGTGAAAGACGTGCTGCTGCTCGACGTGACCCCGCTGTCGCTGGGAATCGAAACGCTCGGCGGCGTATTCACCCGCCTGATCGACGCGAACACCACGATCCCGACGCGCAAGAGCGAAGTCTTCTCGACCGCAGCCGACAACCAGCCTTCGGTGGAGATCCACGTGTTGCAAGGCGAACGCCAGATGGCCCGCGACAACAAGACGATCGGACGGTTCCACCTGGACGGCATTCCGGCCGCACCGCGCGGAGTACCCCAGATCGAGGTGACGTTCGACATCGACGCGAACGGCATTCTGAACGTATCGGCCAAAGACAAAGGCACCGGCAAGGAACAGAAGATCCGGATCGAAGCGTCATCCGGCCTGACCGAACAGGAGATCCAGAAGATGCGCGACGAGGCGAAAGCCAACGAGGAGAAAGATAAGGCCGAACGCGAACGCGTCGACAAGGTCAACGCCGCCGACAGCATGATTTTCTCGACCGAAAAGCAGCTCAAGGAGTACGGCGACAAGATCCCGGCTGACAAGAAGGGCGCCATCGAAGCCGCCCTCGGCAAGTTGAAAGACGCGCACAAATCGCAGGACATTGCCGCCATTGACTCGGCGACGACCGAACTGAACAACGCATGGCAGGCCGCTTCGCAGGACATCTACAACGCACAGCAGGCCGCCGGAGCATCGCAGGCGAACCCGGGCGCCGACGCAGGCGCGGATGCGGGCGCAGGCTCCGCTTCGGGCAGCGCGGGCGCCGGAGCCGGACAAACCTCGAACGACAACGTGACCGACGTGGATTTCGAGGAAGTGAAGTAAACGACCGCATCTTTTCATTATGCAAAATAAAAAGGAACGGCTTTCGGGCCGCTCCTTTTTATTTTTAAGTTTCGGCAGCAGAGACACGCCCCGCCCTTCTCAAAAAAGACGCGGCGGGAAACGGAAAATCGACGTATGCCCGAAAACTCCCCGAATTTTTTCGTTAATTTTGTACCGGACAAATTGCTCGAATCGTATGGATTTCGGATTTTTGAAAATCGCAGCCGCCACACCGGGCGTGAAGGCGGGGGATTGCAGCCACAACATCGCCCGAATCGCCGGATTGATTCGGGAAGCCGACCGGCAAGGCGTCTCCGTCGCGGCATTTCCGGAGCTCTGCATCACCGGATACACCTGCGGCGACCTGTTCGGCCAGCCTTTCCTGATCGAACAAGCCGAACGGGCTCTCGCACGGCTGCTCGCCGACACGGCCTCCTGCCGGACGGTCTGCATCGCCGGTATGCCGCTGGCCGTCGACAACCGGCTCTACAATACGGCCGTCGTATTCGGCTCCGGCATCATTTTCGGAGTCGTGCCGAAGACTTACCTGCCGAATTACGACGAATTTTACGAAGCGCGCTGGTTCGCCTCCGGTGCGGAACCCCACCGCGAAACGGTCGAACTGTGCGGACAGCAGGTTCCGTTCTCGACCGACCTGCTTTTCGAAGACGGGAAAGTCTGTTTCGGTGTCGAAATCTGCGAAGATCTGTGGGTTCCGCACCCGCCGTCCTCCCGCCTCGCAGTGGCCGGGGCCACCCTGCTGGTCAATCTGTCGGCAAGCGACGAAATGGTCGGCAAGCACGCTTATCTCCGTTCGCTGATCGCCCAGCAATCGGCCCGCACGCTGTCGGCTTACCTGTACAGCTCGGCCGGATTCGGCGAATCTTCGACCGACGTGGTTTTCGCCGGCAACGGCCTGATCGCCGAAAACGGAATCTTTCTGAACGAATCGGAACGCTTCTCGCTCGAAGAACAACTGACCGTAGCGGAAACGGACATCGAACGGCTGCTGACTCTGCGGCGCAAAACCAATACCTTTGTATCCTGTGTATCCTGCGGCAGCGGCACGGTCTACAAACGCATCGCGGTCGCCCTGCGCGCCGACCGCGAACAGTTTCCGGTCGAACGCGGTTTCAATCCGAGCCCGTTCCTCCCGGACGATCCGCAGCAAATGCAGCAGCGCTGCGAAGAAATCTTCAGCATCCAGGTCGGCGGACTGGCGCAGCGCATCCGGCATACCGGCACGCATTCGGCCGTCGTCGGTATCTCCGGCGGGCTCGATTCGACGCTCGCCCTGCTGGTAGCCGTCCGCACGTTCGACAAGTTGGGACTCCCGCGCCGCAACATTCTCGGCGTCACGATGCCCGGTTTCGGAACGACCGACCGCACCCGTACCAACGCCCTGCAACTGATGGAATCGCTCGGGGTCGGCATCCGCGAAATCAGCATCCGCGAAGCCTGCGCCGTCCATTTCCGCGACATCGGGATGGACGACGCCGACCGCAGCGTCGCCTACGAAAACGCCCAGGCCCGCGAACGCACGCAGATCCTAATGGATCTGGCCAACCGCACGGGCGGACTGGTGATCGGCACCGGCGACCTTTCCGAACTGGCGCTGGGCTGGGCTACTTACAACGGCGACCACATGTCGATGTACGGAGTCAATTGCGGGGTTCCGAAAACCCTCGTTCGCCACCTGGTGCGCTGGGTGGCCGCGCATCCCGACTACGAAGCCGCCCGGGGGTGGTTGCTCGACATCGTCGACACCCCGATCAGTCCGGAGCTGCTGCCTGCCGACGAAAAGGGCGAAATCGTACAAAAGACCGAAGACCTGGTCGGCCCTTACGAACTGCACGACTTTTTTCTGTACCATTTCGTCCGGTTCGGCTGCCGCCCGGCCAAACTCCATTTCATGGCCTGCCGGGCGTTCGCCGGAAAATACGACGCGAAAACCGTCAAAAAGTGGCTGACCGTATTCTTACGGCGTTTCTTCTCGCAACAGTTCAAACGATCGGCATTGCCCGACGGGCCGAAAGTGGGATCGGTCAGTCTGTCGCCCCGCGGGGACTGGCGTATGCCGAGCGACGCTTCGCCCGCCATGTGGATCCGCGAAGCGGAAAGCCTGTAAATAATGGACCAAAAAATAGCGAAAAATCATTTTTTTTATTTTCCTTTGTAACGAACGGCGCGTATAAAGCATCTTATAAAACATAACGGATCGCCATGCTCCGCAAGGAAAACGCGATCCGGGCCATGAAACCAATAACCGTAAAACGAAATACGCTATTATGAAAAAACTCATCTCGTTTTCAGCGTTGTGCCTGACGATTGTTCTGTCGGTTCAATCCGTATCGGCACAGGGAACGACTACCCTGATCATGAAGGACGGCACACAGCAAGAAGGATACCTCCGCTCGCCATTCTATTCGACGATCCAGTACGTTGATCTGAGCCAGAGTCCCACCGCCAAGCCCCGCCGCTATCCGATCGGGGAGATCAACCGCATCGTCATGGTCGGGCTCGACGGCGATACCGTCAATTATGTCCGGGAGATTCGCTACCGAATGTTCAAATCGAACTCTCCGGACACTAAAAAAGAGAAAGGCCGTTACCGGATGCCCGTCCTGTTTCGCGAAGATTACCGGGGCAAGGACGGCATCGCGTTGCTGACCGAATTCCGCGAAACGGAACAGACGACCGGCCTGCGCACTGCTCCGCAGAAAGAACGCTGGTGCTACGTAAAACTCAAAGACGAACCCGCCGCGCGGGTACTGTCGGTCAGCACCGCGGGAGAGAACCCCGAAAGCACGCAGAAAAACTTCGTCCGGTTCGCCAAACAGACTTTCGCCAACTATCCGGATCTGGTGCAACGAATCGAGAGCAACGAATTTTCGGTCAAGGACCCGCTCAAATTGGTAAAGGCCTACGAGGCGATCGTGACATACTGACAAGGCCTCCCTCCCGCTCCCAAACGGACGAAGAAAAGATAAGACGAAGGAATCCGTTCGGCGTTTGTAAAAATTGGCCATCCGTATAAAAACCTATCGGAAAGACGTTTCCGATAAATGCGATCATTTTATGAAACCATTGATTAAACTTACCGGCTTTGTCAAAAGTTGTCTGTTATTGTTGCCGATAACATTCCTATTTTATCCTTTCACAAAATTGATGTTATTTCTATCCTACCTAAACAAGCTGTTGGTATGGATATACGGGAATAAAAAGAAATTCGAATACCGCGAACCCATCACTTTCAACCGGAATTACAACAACAGATACAATCTATACAAATACATATCGGACAATTATTTAAAGGACAATTCCGAAATCGTTTATCTCGAGTTCGGAGTCGCCGGAGGCACCTCGTTCAAATGGTGGTTGAATGAGAATAAAAACGACTCTTCCCGTTTTTACGGATTCGATACTTTCGAAGGTCTTCCTGAGAATTGGGGCATGTTTTTTCGAAAAGGAGACATGCAGCATCAAGAATCACAGGTACAAGATAATCGCGTAAAGTTTGTCAAAGGATTGTTCCAGGATACTTTGGTTCCGTTTATCCAAGAAAATAGGGGTGACTTAAAATCCGCTGTCCGGAAGATCGTACATATGGACGCAGACCTTTATTCTTCCACGATTTTTGTCTTAACTCAGCTTTATCCGTATCTGCAACCGGGCGATATCATTCTATTCGACGAATTTAACGTGCCTTTGCACGAATTCAAAGCCTTTGATGAGTTTACAAAGGCATTTTATATCGAACTGAAACCTTTAGGCGCGGTCAACAATTACCTCCAGGTTGCTTTTGTGGTTAAATAAAAATGCATTCGTAATTCCCAAATCTTTTGAAACGCCCGCAAATAAAACTACCCGTCATGAAAAGTCTAAACGTCGCCGTACTGTCCCTGCTGTTGTTCGCAGGCGCCGCAGCGAACGGCCGGCCGACTACCGGCGATCCGGCCGCCCCGGTAAAAACGGAAACAGGCAAAGACTCCGTTACCGCAAAAGCCGACGTATTACCCTCTTTCCGCGGAGGACCGGAACGCCTTGCCGAATATCTCAGGGTCAACCTGCGTTACCCGAAAGAAGAGGTGGCCGCCGGAACGGAAGGCAGGGTTGTCGTCCGCATGATTATTTCCAAAACGGGCGAAGTCCGGGAGCCGGAGATCGTTCAGTCGTTGTCTCCTGCCTGCGATGCCGAAGTAATACGCATCGTCCGTGCAATGCCGCGCTGGAAACCGGGTAAATCCGGCGGCCAACCGGTAAACGTCTATTTCACGCTGCCCGTCACTTTCAGGCTGCCGAAATAATCCGGAAAAGCAAAGTAAAAACACGAGGGGCGCTGTCAACGGACAGCGCCCTCGTGTTTTTACATCTACCCCTTGGATCGGCAATCAGCAAACGACATTGACGATCTTACCGGGAACGACCACCACCTTTTTCGGGGTTTTCCCTTCCAGGTACTTCCCGGCGGCGGGATCGGCCAGCACGGCCGCTTCGACCTCTTTCGGAGACAACGACAGCGACAGTTCCTTTTTAAACCGCATCTTTCCGTTAAACGATACCGGATATTCGAAACTGTCTTCCACGAGGTATTTTTCGTCGTACTCCGGGAAACGAGCATCGAAAACGGAAGTTCCGTGCCCCAATTGTTCCCAGACCTCTTCGGCAAGGTGCGGAGCGAACGACGCGATCAGCACGACCAGCGGTTCGAGCACCGCGCGTTTCGCGCACTTCTGGTTGCTCAGTTCGTTCAGGCAGATCATAAAAGCGCTGACCGACGTATTGAACGAGAAATTTTCGATGTCTTCGGTCACTTTCCGAATCGTTTTATGCAGCGTCTTCAGCTCCCCGGCCGTCGGTTTTTCGTCGGTCAGAATCAACTTCCCGTCGCGGTCGAAGAACAGCCGCCAGAACCGGCGCAGGAACTTATGCACGCCGTCGATGCCGTTCGTATCCCACGGCTTGCTTTGTTCGAGCGGGCCGAGGAACATCTCGTACATCCGCAGCGTATCGGCCCCGTAATCGCGGACGATGTGGTCGGGGTTGACGACATTGTACATCGATTTCGACATCTTCTCGATGGCCCAACCGCAAACGTATTTCCCGTCTTCGAGCACAAATTCGGCGTCGGCGTACTCGGGCATCCATTTGCGGAACGCGTCCAGATCGAGCACGTCGTTGCGCACGATGTTGACGTCCACGTGGATCTCCTGCGTATCGTACCCGTCCTTCAGTCCTGCGGAGACATATTTATTGGTTCCCTTGATCCGGTAGACGAAGTTCGAACGCCCCTGGATCATCCCCTGATTGATCAGCTTTTTGAAAGGTTCCGGCTCGCAGACGCAGCCTATGTCGTACAAAAACATATTCCAGAAACGCGAATACATCAAGTGTCCGGTCGCATGCTCGATGCCGCCGACGTACAGGTCCACGTTGCGCCAGTACTCGTCCGCCTCTTTCGAGACGAGTTCCTTGTCGTTATGCGGGTCCATGTAGCGCAGGTAGTAGGCCGACGATCCGGCGAAACCGGGCATCGTGCTCAGTTCGTACGGATACCCTTCGTCCGTATGCCAATCCTTCGCCCGCGCCAGCGGCGGTTCGCCGTCGGCCGTCGGGCCGAAATCCCGCATCGGAGGCAACTGCAACGGCAGCCGGTCTTCCGACAGCGGACAGGCGACGTCGTCCTTATAATAGATGGGAAACGGCTCTCCCCAGTAACGCTGTCGGCTGAAAATCGCGTCGCGCAGCCGATAGTTGACCCTACGACTGCCGAATCCGCGCTTCTCTATCTCGTCGATCATCGCAGGAATCGCTTCCCTGACATCCATACCGGTCAGGAATTCGGAGTTGATCATTGTTCCGGACTTGGCGTCGTACGACCCGACCGACAGGTCGCCGCCCTCGACCACCGGAACGATCGGCAGACCGAAGTGCTTTGCAAAGGCGTAATCGCGGCTATCGTGCGCAGGCACGGCCATGATCGCGCCCGTCCCGTAACCGGACAGCACGTAATCGCTGACATAAATAGGAATCTCCTTGCCGTTGAACGGATTGATCGCGTAGCCGCCGGTGAACTGGCCGCTCACGCGCTTGGTGTCGGCCATACGTTCCCTTTCGGAACGTTTTTTAGCTTCTTCCAGATAATTTTCGACGGCGTCCTTGTATTCCGGCGCGGTCAGTTTGCCGACCAGCTCGTGTTCCGGAGCCAGCACCATGAACGTAACCCCGAAAATGGTATCCGCCCGCGTCGTAAAGATTTCGAGTTGCTCGTCAAGCCCTTTCAATCCGAAAAACACCTGCGCCCCTTCGCTGCGGCCGATCCAGTTGCGCTGGATCTCTTTCAGCGAATCGCTCCACTCGAGCCGGTCGAGTCCGTCGAGCATCCGCTGCGCATAAGCCGTCACGCGCAGCAACCACTGTTTCATTCGCTTTTGCTCCACCGGGAAACCGCCGCGCACCGACAGCCCGTCCTTCACCTCGTCGTTAGCCAGCACCGTACCGAGCCCCGGACACCAGTTCACCATCGTATCGGCGCGGAACGCCAGCCGGTAATTCTGCAAGACATTCTCTTTTTCGGCCTCGCTCATGACTTTCCACTGAGCTGCCGTAAACGACATCTCCCGGGTGCAGGCTGCGTTCAGCCCCTCGGTTCCCGCCCGCTCGAACGCTTCGACCAACTTCGAAATCGGCAGCGCCTTGTTCTCGTCATAGCAGTAAAAACTGTCGAACATTTTGAGGAAAGCCCATTGCGTCCAGTGGTAATACCCCGGATCGCAGGTACGCACTTCGCGATCCCAATCGAAACTGAACCCGATCTTATCCAACTGTTCGCGGTAGCGGTCGATGTTTTTCTCAGTCGTAACGGCCGGATGCTGCCCGGTCTGGATCGCATACTGTTCGGCCGGCAGTCCGAACGCGTCGTATCCCATCGGATGCAGCACGTTGAATCCTTTCAGCCGCTTGTAACGCGTATAAATGTCCGACGCGATATACCCCAGCGGGTGTCCGACATGCAGCCCCGCCCCCGACGGGTACGGAAACATATCCAGCACGTAGAACTTCGGCCGCGACGGATCGACTTCGACCTTGTAGGTTTTACGTTCGATCCAGCGTTTCTGCCACTTCTGTTCGATTTCCGCGAAATTGTACTCCATAAGCCCTTATTTTTTGCTTTTCATAATTGTCCGGTAGATGCCTTCGAGGTCGAAACCGCAGATACGGCGCAACTGTTCCTGCGTGCCCTGCCCGATGAAACGGTCGGGAATCCCGAGCAATTCCGCCTGCGGTCTGTAACCGTACGCATTCATAAATTCCAGCACGGCCGATCCGACTCCCCCCGTAACGGTTCCGTCTTCGACGACGACGATCCGCCCGAAACGCCTGCCTACCTCGTGCAAACAGGTCGCATCCAGCGGTTTGGCGAAACGCAGATCGATGTGGGCGGCCGAAACGCCATCGGCCGAGGCCCGTTCCACCGCTTCGGCGACCGTATTCCCCACATGCCCCAACGACAGCACCGCCACATCCGTCCCGTCGCGCAGCCAGCGACCGCGTCCCACCGGGATCTCGCGGAAAGGCTGCCGCCAGTCGGATCTCACGCCCGCCCCCCGCGGATAGCGGATCACGAACGGGCCGCGCCCAAGCGAAGCCGTATACATTAGGTTCCGCAGTTCGACCTCGTCCATCGGCGCCGCGACGGTAATGTCCGGAATCGAACGCATATAGGCGATATCGAACGCTCCCTGGTGCGTGGCGCCGTCCTCGCCGACCAGTCCGGCGCGGTCGAGGCACATCACCACGTTTAACCCCTGCAGCGCCACGTCGTGAATCACGTTATCGTAAGCCCGCTGCATAAACGACGAATAGATGTTACAGAACGGCACCATGCCGGCCGCAGCCAGACCCGCCGAGAAAGTCACGGCATGTCCTTCGGCGATCCCGACGTCGAAACAGCGCTCCGGCATCTCGCGCATCAGGATATTCAACCCGCAGCCGGTCGGCATCGCGGGGGTGATCCCCACGATCCGGTCGTTCGTCCGGGCCAATTCGAGGATCGTCTCCCCGAACACCTTTTGATAAAGAGGCGGCTCGTCGCCGTTGCCGCCGTGGGTCGCACGTTCCCCGGTTTCCGGATTGAAAACTCCCGGCGCATGCCATATTTTCTGATCCCGTTCCGCCGGACTGTATCCTTTTCCTTTGACGGTCAGCACGTGCAGTAATTTGGGACCTTTTATCTCCTTCAGATCCTGCAGCACACGGGTCAGTTGCCCTACGTCGTGTCCGTCCACCGGCCCGAAATAGCGGAAGCGCAAACTCTCGAACAGATTGCTCTGCTGCAGGAAGCCCTGTTTCAGCGCATTACCCACTTTTTGGATCAGCCGTCTCAACCGCGGAGTCCGCTCCATATGCGCCCACGCGCGGTTTTTCACGGCATTGTACCGTTTCGAAGTCGAAATGCTCAGCAGGTATTCTTTCAACGCGCCTACGTTCGGGTCGATCGCCATCCGGTTGTCGTTCAAGATCACCAGCAGATCGGTATTGGCCGCCCCGGCGTTGTTCAATCCTTCGAAAGCCAGCCCCCCGGTCAACGCTCCGTCGCCGATCACAGCCACCGCATGCCGCCGCTCGCCGCGCAAGGCCGCCGCCGTCGCGATGCCCAACGCCGCCGAAATGGAGGTCGAGGCATGTCCTCCCCCGAACGCGTCGTAGGCGCTCTCCTCCATCTTCGGGAATCCGCTCAGTCCGTTCAGCTTGCGGTTCATCCGGAAACTGTCGCGGCGGCCGGTGATGATCTTGTGGGCATAGGCCTGATGGCCCACGTCCCAGATCAGCTTGTCGTACGGCGTATCGAACACGTAATGCAACGCGGCGGTCAGCTCGACGACGCCGAGACTCGATCCCAGATGGCCGGGATTCAGCGCGAGCTGCTCGATGATGAACCGACGCAGCTCGTCGCAATAGCCGACCAGTTCCTGCTGCGAAAGTTTCCGCAGATCGGCCGGAGAATCGATCCGGTAGAGGTATTTGTAGGATGATTCGGTCATTGGGGACCCTAAAAAATAATTTAGACGCAAAGGTAATAAATTACCGGCAAATATCGGCCCGCGGATAGTTTTTGTACATTCTAAATTGTTTTGTATCTTCGTGGCAGATATGCCGGCGGCGGATCGTTCCCGGTTCCGCCACGGACGGCGAAGCCGGCCGCCCAAAAACTTTGGATCTATGAAAAAACTGATTGTCCTTGGTTTGGTTGCCCTGACTGCGTTTTCATGCGTCTCAACCAAAAAATTCAATTCGATGAAAGCCGAAGCGTTGCGCTTGGAAGGGGAACTGACCGCTTCGAAGAGCCGCCTCGAAGATATGGGAGCCTTGAACGACAAACTGACGGCCGAGAAAATGCAGTTGATCGCCGACACCACGCGCCTGTCGAACGACCTGAAGGAGTGTAAGAAACGTTATAAGCAACTGTTGGCCGACGGTTCCGCCGAATCGGCGCGGATGTTGCGCGAACTCGAGGACAAGGAGATGGCGCTGAATGACCGCGTCCGCCGCGTGGCCGAACTCGAAGGGATGCTTAAAAGCCGCGAGGAGGCGATCGACGCCATCCGCCGCAAAGTGACCGACGCGCTGACCGGCTTCGAAGGCAAGGGATTGTCGATCTCGATCCGCAACGGCAACGTATATGTCTCGATGGACGACAAACTGCTATTCCGTTCGGGCAGTTTCGAAATCGACCCGAACGGCGCGCGCGCCGTCCGCGACCTGGCCGAAGTGCTGGCGCAGAACGCCGATATCAACGTGATGGTCGAGGGACATACGGACGACGTGCCCTACCGTCCGAACGGCCAGTTGAAGGACAACCTCGACCTGAGCGCGAAACGCGCCACGACCGTCGTGCGGCTGCTGCTCGAAAACAAAGGAATCAATCCGAATCGCATCATCGCCGCCGGACGCGGCGAATCGCTGCCCGTCGATCCGGCCAAAACGTCCGAAGCGCGCGCCAAAAACCGTCGCACCGAAATCATCCTGACGCCGAAGCTCGACGAGCTGATGCAACTGATGGAAAAACAATAAAAACGAAAACATGTCGATTTATAAACGCGTCCTGTTAAAACTCAGCGGAGAATCGCTGATGGGAGCTCAGAAATACGGTCTTTCGACCGAGGTGTTGAACCAATACGCCGAACAGATCCGGACGGTAGCCGCCGGGGGAATACAGGTCGGCATCGTAATCGGAGGAGGCAATATCTTCCGCGGGCTGAGCGGAGTAAGCCGCGGATTCGACCGCGTCAAGGGCGACCAGATGGGGATGCTGGCGACCGTTATCAACTCGCTGGCGTTACAGGGCGCGCTCGAAAGCGCCGGAGCGAAAGCCCGGGTACTGACGTCGATCCGGATGGAACCGGTCGGGGAACTCTATACGAAGGCCAAAGCGCTGGAACTGATGGAAGCCGGCTGGATCGTCATCATCGCCGGCGGCACGGGCAATCCGTACTTCACGACCGACACGGCTTCGGCGCTGCGCGGCGTAGAGATCGAAGCGGAGGTACTGCTGAAAGGCACGCGCGTGGACGGCGTCTATACGGCCGACCCGGAAAAAGATCCGACGGCGACCAAATTCGCGGAGATCACGTTCGACGAAGTGTACCGTCGGCGGCTGAAAGTGATGGATCTCACGGCATTCACGATGTGCAAGGAGAACGACCTGCCGATCGTGGTATTCGACATGGACACGCCGGGCAACCTACAAAAAGTGATTGCCGGCGAACCGATCGGAACGGTCGTGAAAAACGACTGACGTCTCGACGGTCCCTGCCGGGAAATCCCAGCGGCGGCATGATAACGAAAACACGTTTTTGACTTAAAACATACACGGACATGATAGAATCGAAAGAACTTCTCGACGCGGCCCAGGTGAAAATGGACAAAGTCATCGCCCACCTGACCGAAGAACTCGCATCGGTCAGAGCCGGCAAGGCGAGCGTCAACGTACTCAACGGCATCCTGGTCGAATACTACGGCACGCCGACGGACATTTCGCAGGTAGCCAGCATCACGGTGCCCGACGCCCGCACCGTACTGGTACAGCCGTGGGAAAAGAAAATGATCCCGGTAATCGAAAAAGCCATCCTGGTCGCCAACATCGGCCTGACGCCGTCGAACAACGGCGAGCACATCCGGCTGAATATTCCGCCGCTGACCGAGGAGCGCCGTAAAGAACTGGTAAAACAGATCAAGGCGGAAACCGAAACGGCGCGCGTAGGCTTGCGCAGCATCCGCCGCGACCTGGTCGACGCGTTCAAGAAAGCGCAAAAAGACGGTATGCCCGAGGACGCGGCGAAAGACGGCGAAGAGTCGGCCCAGAAACTGACCGACAAATACGCGAAGAAAGTGGACGACCTGTTCTCCGCCAAAGAGAAGGAGATCATGACGGTCTGACCGTCCCTTCGTATCCGGAAAATCACAAAACCGCATTTTTGCATAAATGCGGTTTTTGCATTCGGCACAGAACCGACCGATTAAAAAAAAACAAACGTCTAAAGACACATGAAAAAAATAACGAAACTGTGGGGGCTGCTGTTGATCGCTCCGGCCCTGCTTTCATTCTCGCAGGGCGAAACGCCCTCCGCCGCCGACCGGGACGAAGTGCACCGCTTCATCCGGAACTCGTGGGACAAGACCGTCCGGTTCAACACCGAAGACGAAGGCACCCGCATCGGTCTCCCGTACCGCTACACCGTGCCGAGCATCAGCGGCGCATTCCAGGAGATGTACTACTGGGACACCTATTTCACCGGCGAGGGGCTGATCCTCGACGGGCACGTCGACCTGGCCCGGAGCAACGCCGAGAACATGCTCTACATGGTAGACCGTTTCGGTAAAATGTACAACGGCAACCTGACCGTATTCCAAAACCGTTCGCAGCCCCCGTTCCTGAGCATGATGATCGCCAGCGTCTACCGCAGCACCGGCGACAAGGAGTGGCTGCGCAAAGTGCTGCCGACGCTCGAAAAAGAGTACCGATTCTGGATGAGCGAACGGATCGCGCCGACCGGTCTGAACCGGTACGGAAACGAAGGCACCGAACAGGATAAGACGGATTTCGTCAATATGCTCAAAGAGCGTCTCGGCAGTAATTTCAAGACCGAAGGGAAGTCGCATGCCGAATTGTTGGACATCGGCTCGCACTACATCGCCGAAGCCGAATCGGGCTGGGATTTCAATCCCCGGTTCCGGACGCGCTGCATGGACTTCTGCCCCGTCGATCTGAACGCGAACCTGTATCTGTACGAAAAGAATTTCGAATTTTTCGCGGATGAACTCGGCGACAAAGCCGCCGCAAAACGGTGGGCGCGCAAAGCGAAAGACCGTAAAAAACTGATCCGCAAATACTGCCGCGACCCGAAAAGCGGCATGTACTACGATTACGACTACGTGAACGGCAAGCGTTCCGACGTCGTCTCGGCGGCGGTATTCAGTCTGCTGTATGCCGGGGCCGTGCCTGCAAAAGATGCGCCGGGGATCGCCCGTGCGCTCGACGCGCTCGAATTTCCGCACGGCATCGCCGCCTGCGAGAACAAAGACTACCCGTATGTCTACCAATGGTCATACCCGAACGGCTGGGCTCCGCTGCATTTTCTGGCCATCAAAGGCCTGGACAACTACGGATTCCGCGAAGACGCCCGCCGCATCGCATCGAAATACGTCGCTACGGTGATCGGCAATTTCAAAAAGACTCACAACCTGTGGGAGAAATACAACGTCGTGGAAGGCAACATCAACGTCAGCAACGAATACGAGATGCCGACCATGGTCGGCTGGACGGCAGGCACCTTCGTCTTTGCGACCGATTACCTCGACCGCACCGCCCGCTGAAGCCCTTATTCCGGCACGGAACTTGCTCTTTTCCCGGTTACGGCCCCGGGAGAGAATCGGATAGCTATCATTCTATCTTGGTATGTTTCGTGCATATGATTTTGTTATGTTTTTCTTATTCACTGGTGGTGCAGGTCGCAAAGCCTGTGATCCCCTTCCGGGGCTTTTTTTAACAAAAATAAAAACCTTTCGAACGTAAATTTCGAAAGGTTTTTATTTATTTACTCTTGTTTCGATTTTCTACGGGCCTCGTACCACTCCTGCCGGATTCCCCGTATTTTATTCCGATGCTCGATGATATCGTTTACTTGCGCATGGCGTTTCCGAAAAGCTTTGAACGTATCGACCGATACCTGGTATTTCCTGCAAACCGACACGATCGTCGCGCCGTTACGCAACATCTCGACGATTTCGGCGCAATTCTCGGACAGAATCCGGAACTTCGGGCAAAAACCTTTCCTTCGGCCGAGCTGCACGCCTTCGGCCTTGCGTAGGGCAAGCGCCTCCTTCGTACGCATCGAGATCAGGTTCCGTTCGATCTCCGCCACGAGACCGAAAGCGAAGCACAGGACTTTACTGTTGATCGTATCGTCAAAGGCATAACCGTCCTTGGTCGAATAAAGGGTAATCCCTTTATCCAAACAATGTCCCATGATCGTCATAATTTCCGTAAGCGTTCTGCTCAACCGCGAAATTTCGGTAACGATCAACGTATCGCCGTTTTTCAAACGCCGCAGAATACTTCCCAGCTTGCGGTCCTTTTGATCTTTCTTGCCGCTGACCACCTCCGTCACCCAACGATCGATTTCCATATTCCGGGTCTGGGCGAATCGAAGAATCTCATCTTGTTGATTTGACAGGTGTTGCTTCTCCGTACTGACTCTCAAATATCCAACCACCATAAGTTTTTATTCCAATAAATTTATTTCCACATACCAAACGGGGAAAGCCGGTTTAAATATAGCAAAAAACGGCGTATATACATTACAAAAAGATCGAAATACGGAGGAAAAGACGTTCATTTTTAACTGGTCGTTTTTAATTATCAGATAGATATTTATACTCGCATCGGTAGGTTTTCAACACGCTGATCTGTGTTTTTTTATAAGAAACCTATTTTTTAATTAAAAAATTTGTATCTTAGTGGTTAAAGATCAACGTTTGAATCTGTTTGATTACAATTAACAATCTAAAAACAAGTACATTAAAACCGAAACACAAAAGCTACTCACATGTCACACGACTAAAAACAGTATCGGAAACTAATGAAAAGGAAGCGGACGCATGGCGAATAATTAACTTTCAAGAAGTAAAATTTGCCGTATTTTAAACAAAGAAACGATAAACCGAAGCGATTAAGGGAAGAATGATGTATCAAGGGTGGAGAATATAGGTGTCTTTTATATTCTTTACGTACCGGAAACAAAGAAACTACACATACACTTGTCTAAATATTTCTTTTAACTTGTTTAATTATGAAAAAATTAGTCTTTTCGATTCAAGTATTCATCGTCACACTGCTGGCCGCACAGTTGACCAGTTGCGAGGGTTTCCCCGGACCGGAACCGATCTCGGAGCAATACGCCCGACCCGAACAGGTCATCGTACCGGGAGTTCCGGTAGTCAAAGGCGATGGAAAATCGATCTACCAGCCCACCTCTTCGCGCGATTTCCGTTATGCCGCAGCGATGATCGCCAATTCGAACGGCACGATGAGCGCTTGGTTCTCCACTCCGGGAGGAACGACCGGCTCGCTTCCCGCCGCTACCAGTCTGAACGGTTCCGGCGCCGGAGGTGGTCCGTACCCCATGCACAGCAACGGCAACAGCGGGGCGATCAAGTACACATTCGACAAATCGTTCTACGGATGGATCGTGGACTGTCCGGGATGGAGCACGAATACGTCCTGCTTCCACTGGGAGCTTTACCAATGGAATAACGACTACATTTCAACGGTAAGCGGAACCCCGATCGCCCAATACGACCACATGAATTACGCAGACAACAGCTCGCTGGAGATCAATACGGACAACAGCGGTTACGCCGACGAGACCGGGAACGTCAAATTCCCTGCCGGCACCTACCTGCTGTATATGGAACGCATCTCCGGAACCCCTGGTTGCTGGGGCGCCGGCATCGGGGAAAACATGACCGTATGGCACAACGGCACGGAGTTGAGCGGAACGCAGGCATTCAGGACGAAAGCCCAGTACACTTCCCCTGCCGACGTAGGTTATTCGGCCCAGATCAGGTATTACACCGCATCGTCGGTAACGAACGATCTCACCTGGTCGGAAGACAATATCGTAGCCGTAGCGCCCACCAACAAAAAAGCCGACAGCTATTATGCAAAAGATCCCGCAGTAGTTAAAGCCGGAGATTACTATTATATGGTCTACACGGGCTCGACGACCGTCGTGGAAACCACCGACAACGAGCTGTTCGTTGCCCGCAGCGCGACCCCGGACGGGAAAAACTGGGAGAAATGGAACGGAACAGGTTGGGGAGGCGATCCCGCGGCGATCGTAAGCGCTAACCTGACGGCCGAAGAGACCTTCTTCGGCGTGGGAGAAGCCAGCCTGATCGTCAAAGACGGACAGATATACCTGTATTACACTTACAACGATCAGGCTATCGACGTCTACGACATCCACCTCGCTACGGCCAGTGCCAGCGATCCGAACTGGCCCGCGGCACTCTCCGACAAAGGGAAAGTCATCGACCGCAATAAATTCGCGGCAAATTCCGTGAGCGGTTGCGACGTCAAATACGTTGACGAGTTGAACTGCTTCCAGGCCATTCATGGAGTAAATGTCAACGAAGTGAACACCTACCTAGCCATATGGCAATCGACGGACGGCATCACCGGATGGGAACAGATCGGCATCGTCACCGACAATACCCGCGTCCGCCTGAAATATCCGCGGGTCGTAGGCAACGACCAGGGACACGTCACTTCCGCAGTACACCTGCTTACCTATCAGTACGGGATAAGCAGATCGAGCTGGAGAACCTGGATGAGTTCCTATCAATATGCCGAGTAAATCGGACAACCAACAGGGTAAGTGAAGTAAATTAATGGACAGTAGTTTTCGTTTTCTCTTCGGGTAAAAAATCCGGGATTCTCCCCCCAGTAATTCCGGGAATACCCTGTTTATCCGGAGAATTTAAAAGCCGCCCCGAGTGATTCCGGGCGGCTTTTTCATGAGTCGGGCGAACAGGCGTTTCGCAAAACCGGCCGTTGCCGGCAGCGGTTCGCCGTTCGCTCTTTTTTGTCCGGATGCCGCCACCGCCGTTGCACGATAATTGCAGCGCCTTCCGGTCTCAACCGGAGACTTATGAAAAAAATTCTCGCATTCGCCGTTCCGATACTGGTTTGCCTGCTGCTGGGCTACCTCGCCGGACTGATCCAGGCCGATTCCATCCGCGAATGGTATCCGACCCTGCGCAAACCGCCGCTGACGCCGCCGAATATCGTATTTCCCATCGCGTGGGGAATCCTTTACCTGTGCATGGGCATATCCGCCGGACTGATTTACCTTTCCAGCGCTCCGCAGAGAGACTTTCTGATCCGTCTTTTCTGCGTTCAACTGTTCTCGAATTTCATCTGGAGCTACCTGTTCTTCTACCTGCGAAATCCGCTGCTCGGTATGATCGACATCCTGACGCTCGACATATTCGTCATTTACTACCTGATCAAAAGTTATCCGGTCAGCAAAACCGCATCCGTCCTGTTCGCTCCTTATGCGCTGTGGGTACTGTTCGCCACCTACCTGAACGGCTACATCATGCTTACCAATTAGCAGTCCGCGCGCGCAAACGCTGCCACACCTTATCGGACGACCGTCCCGCCCTCCGGCGGGCTTCGTTGCAAAAAACAATATTTTGAGCTAAATTTGCGGAAGCATACAGAGTACAATTCAATTCAACCGAATCCGGCATGAAATCAAAAATCAAAGTCAATCATCCCGTTGTGGAGCTCGATGGCGACGAAATGACCCGCGTCATCTGGAAATTCATCAAAGACAAGCTGATCCTTCCCTACCTCGACCTGGATATCAAATATTACGATCTAAGTATCCAAAACCGCGATGCCACCGACGACCGGGTTACCGTAGAAGCCGCCGAAGCGATCAAAAAATACAACGTCGGCATCAAGTGCGCCACCATTACGCCGGACGAAGCGCGCGTCCGGGAATTCGGTCTGAAAAAGATGTGGAAGTCGCCGAACGGCACGATCCGCAACATCCTCGACGGAACGGTCTTCCGCGAACCGATCATCTGCCGCAACGTGCCGCGCCTGGTGCCCGGATGGACCCGTCCGATCTGCATCGGGCGTCACGCTTTCGGCGATCAGTACCGCGCGACGGACGTCGTTACGAAAGGGCCCGGCAAGCTGACCATGACCTTCATCGGCGAGAACGGAGAGAGCCGGTCGTGGGAAGTGTACGATTTCAAGGGCGACGGCGTGGCGCTGTGCATGTACAACACCGACGCGTCGATCCGCGGTTTCGCTCACGCCTGTTTCAACATGGCCCTCAGCAAGAAATGGCCGCTGTACCTGAGCACGAAAAATACGATTCTGAAAAAATACGACGGCCGTTTCAAAGACATTTTCGAAGAGATCTACCGCAACGACTACAAGCAGCGGATGGACGAGCTGGGACTGGTCTACGAACACCGGCTGATCGACGACATGGTCGCTTCGGCGCTGAAATGGAACGGCGGCTTCGTATGGGCCTGCAAGAACTACGACGGCGACGTGCAGTCGGACACCGTCGCGCAGGGCTTCGGCTCGCTGGGCCTGATGACCTCGGTGCTGGTCACTCCGGACGGCAAGACGATGGAAGCCGAAGCGGCGCACGGCACCGTGACCCGCCACTACCGGATGCACCAGCGGGGCGAGGAGACCTCGACCAACCCGATCGCGTCGATATTCGCCTGGACGCGCGGTCTGGCGCACCGTGCCGCACTCGACGGCAACGAAGCCCTGGCGCATTTTTCCCGCGCGCTCGAAGAGGTTTGCGTCGAGACGGTCGAATCGGGCAAGATGACCAAAGACCTGGCGCTGCTGGTCAAGGGATCGAAAGTTTCCCGCGAAGATTACCTCAACACCGAAGAGTTCCTCGCGGCGCTCGACGACAACCTGCGCAAGAAACTGGCGTAAGACGCGTTCCCCTTCCGTATTGCGGCGGCCCGGCTTCGGAAAAAGCCGGGTCGTCCGTTATATGATACAGCCAAAGTCCTTCGCCGGATTCTCCCCCGGAACGGATTCACAGCCGGTCTTTGTTCCGATAGCGGTAGCGCAGAAACAGAACGCCCGTTACGATCAGCGCGGCGGAGAGTCCCGTGTAAAATACGGCGATGAACGTCTCCGGCAGCCAGCGGCACGTCCGAGCCAGGATACCGAACAGAATCATGAAGCACATCACGATCCACCCCTTCGCATCGAAAAACGAAAACGGGCAGTTCCGTTCGCCTTTCCGTTCGATCCGCTGCGTATGTTTGTAAAACAGGCGTTTGAAAACCAGGTTGAAGAACAACAGGAACACGACGATCGCCTCCCCCGCCCGGAACAATCCGTAATGGGACTGACTCGCCCACGTGACCACTCCGATCCGCAGAATATTCGCCCCGGCCACGATCCAGACGATCCCGGCCGTCACGAGCAGCGCCCGCCTGTTGACCCCGAACTTACGGGCACGTTTTTCCATAAGCGTTCTTTGTCCGGCAAATTTATCAAATAATCCGCCAAAAACAGCGGGCCGCCGCTCTCCGGCCGCCGCCGGCCGGAGAACGGCAGCCCGGCAAACCGCCCCGTCCCGAAAAGATCGCCCTGCGGACAGCGGGAAAATACAAGCAGGAGGCGGGCGGCTCCCCGTTTTCGGGAAGAATCCGCCGCAAAAATTTTGCAATAATCGAAAAGTGTATTAAATTTGCACGCTGTCCGAAAGAAACGGGCAGTAAAACGGTGGACGTAGCTCAGTTGGTTAGAGCGTCGGATTGTGGTTCCGAAGGTCGTGGGTTCGAGACCCATCTTCCACCCTGTCGGATTTATCCGCAAAAGCGCCTTTAAAAAGGGCGCTTTTTTATTGTCCGGTCTGCCTTTAGCTCTTAACGCAAATTCTACAATGTCATAAAAATAACACTTTTGGGCGCAATAAGTATAATAAACAAGAACATATATAGCAACAATCATTCATAAACTATTAATTAATAAACATTACATTACAATTCCAAAACAAACAATCTCCCAACAACCAAACAACATAATACATTAAATACAAGACACATATACCAAACGGCCAACTTCTTACACATACAAACACTAGTTTCTCTTCATAAACTTACATATCTACCAAAATAAGAGCTAATCCATCAACTCATATTGTTGTAAATTTCAAGTAATTTATATTATTTTGTACAAATTCAACACAGTAATTTTTAATTTAAAATTAAATTATGAAAAAAATTTTCTTTGCATTTGCAGTCGCATTAATTATGGCGATAGGAACGTATTCTTTGGTAAACACAGAAAATGTTTCTGTGTTGATAACATTGGAAAATGTCGAAGCATTAGCACGAGGAGAAAATCCCGATAGCAAAGAGTACGAAATGAATGTTCGTGTAAAAGTAGAATGTTGTAACGCCTGGATTATGACAGGCGTTGATGCCAATGGGGTTCCTTTGTATACATGCACTGATAAAGAAATGAGAGATGCTATAGTTTGCGGCAAGACCTATAATGAATCCACTTGCACACCGGAAATGCCTTGCTAAATAAATTTAATTTATTGTTTAGATCAAATATAAGGTGAATTTCATTCACCTTATATTAATTTATAAAAACATGAAAAAACTTATCCTGTTTATCAGTTGTGTTCTGATATCCTGCCAGAATTCAGAAGATAAAAAAATCACAGAAGAAAATGCCACGACAATTGTTCTGCAAGATCAGACACCTGTTCCTGTAAGCAGTTTCATAGAAGAAATACACGTTTTGCCACTGGAATCAGAAGAAGAACATCTGATCGGCGGAATCGACAACATCCTGTTTACAAAAGACCGAATTATCGTGTCAGATATGAAAATATCCAAATCCGTCTACATTTTCGACCGAAACGGAAAGAAACAGGCAGTAATCAACAGGTTGGGCCGAGGCCCACAAGAATATCTTCTTCCATTTTACACAACACTGACCCCTGATGAAAAAAAAATAGCAATCTATGATAATATGGGAAGCAAGGTATTGTTTTACGATCTGGACGGAAATTTCATAGAAAAGAAAAATGTCAATTTTACTTTCATGAGCTTTGAATATATTGACGAAAACAATATTGTTTGTGTTACCTATTTATCAAATGACCCGAAATTAAAAAAAGCGAATGCAAATGGTAATATGGCCATTTTCACCGATGGCGATTTTAATATCAAAACGAGTGCACTCCATAATCCTTATGGAGACAATGCTCAATTCCCTATTATCCCCGAAATGAGAAAATTGAATGGTGAGATTTTTTTGACTCCGGCATTTTGTGATACGGTATACAAGGTTGTCCCGACTTTTCTGACACCTCATTATTACCTCGACTTATCTGCAATAGGAAATACTCCTCATATTACCGCAACAACGAGCCACAAAGAATATTCAGATATAATGAATCACTCTACATTATTTTACGGAGCTTTCGTAGAAAACAGTTCTTTCGTCATGTTCCTTCTCTCAAAAGACCGAACCATCAAAGAAAAGATTTTTGACAAACGGACTAAAAAAACGTTTTCCCTGACAAGAGACTATACCGTTAACAAATCGACTGCAACCGAATGGTTCGATGTATATCTATTGAATAGTAAATATGTGTGTGACGATCAATTCGTCACAGCAATTCCTGCCTATGAAATATTGATGGGATACTCCGCCATTGCACAAGTATTTCCTCAATTAACAGGACTGACCCAAGACAGTAATCCGGTATTGGTATTTTATAAACTCAAACATCCCGAACAACCCGAAAATTAATTCATCCTCGTTTTGAAAAAAATCTATTTTATAACTACTGGAATAGTCGTAATTTTTCTCATCGTCATCGACTTAACTCTATTCCATCGCGTCAAAAATGCCGAAATAGGAATACAACTGCGAGATTCCATCATCAAACACAATAGTTCTCCTTCTTCATTAGAAATAGAATATATTCAAAACAGTTTCAGTCGCATATTATCATACCATGACACTCCAATATCTAATGTCAAACTGACAGATACCAATTTGACAAAGCATACGCTGGACGATGTATTGTGCAAAGGTCCTGTACTTATACTAAGATATGCTGAAACTAATTGCGGGAGTTGTGTCTTTTTCGCACTCGAGAAAATAAAAGAGGTTGCTAAAAAACATCAAATCATTCCTGTAATCATGGCGGAATACTCGGATTTCGTTCCATTCAAAAATGCAGTTAGCAATTTTAATACAGAACAATTTCCTTTTTACAATGTCGAAACATTAACAACTTTAGATAAAGAACTCACGCCTTATTATTTCATATTAATGCCAGACCATACAATGCAGGCGGTATTTTTCCCTGACAAAATGTTTCCGCAAATTACGGATTTATATTTTGAAAAAGTTGTAGAACGATTTCTCAAATAATTTCCAATCGTATTTTCTATTCGAAATTCAATCGGGAAAACTTAAATAGAGATAAAAAGCAAAGTATCGCGAGAAATACTTTATTTTTAACTTTCCCCGATTATTTGCAAAGCCCCGCCGCGCGCGCAGCTTCATACAGTTGGTTCATCGCCCGTTCGACCACCGAGCGCTGCGTAGCGATGTTCATCCGCATCCACCCGCGTCCCTCTTCGCCGAACATCGAACCCTCGTTAACGCCGATCCCGGCCCGCTCGACCATAAACCGGTAAATCTCCTCATGCGTCATCGGCCATGCGCGGAAATCGAGCCACATCAGGTACGTCCCTTCGGGCGGCACGCACTTTACGGACGGCATTTTCCGATGCAAAAAGTCCGTGACATACCGGATATTGCCTTCGAGATACTCCAGCAGGCGTTCGAGCCACTCGTCGCCGTGCGTATAAGCCGCCTCGAGCGCGACCGTGCCGAAGATATTTCCCTGATCGGCATGTAGTTTGTTAAACTCCTGTTGCAGGCGGCGGCGCAACGCGGCGTCCGGCGTGATCGCCACCGAGGTCGAAAGCCCGGCCAGGTTGAACGTCTTGCTCGGCGCGGTGAACGTCACCGTCCGGCGCGCGAACGCTTCGTCCAGCGCTGCGATATGAATGTGTTTATGCGGTTTGTAAACAAGGTCGCCATGAATCTCGTCCGACAGAATCACCACGTCGTGCTTCACGCACAGTTCGCCGATGCGCGTAAGCTCCTCGGCCGTATAGACGCGTCCCGACGGATTGTGCGGGTTCGACATCAGGAAAACCTTCGCCCCGGCGAGTTTGCGGTCGAGGTCGTCGAAGTCGATCCCGAAACTGCCGTCGGCACGCTGCAACAGCGGGTTGTTGACGACCACCCGGTTGTTGAATCGCGTCTGCCGCGCGAACGGATGGTAGACCGGCGGCTGGATCACCACCCTGTCGCCCTCCTGCGTGAAAGCACGCAGCGCGAAAACGATTCCGGCGACCACGCCCGGAGCGAAGTCGATCCACTCCTTTTCCACTTTCCAACCGCTGTGACGCCCCACCCAGTCGATCACCGACCGGAAATAACCGTCCGAACGAAAGGTATATCCGTAAATCGGATGCCCGGCCCGGCGGACGATCGCTTCGGTAACGGCCTCGGGCACTGCAAAATCCATATCGGCGACCCACATCGGAATCACGTCCGCGCGCCCGAACACCTCGTCCCGCGCGTCGAACTTTTCGCAGTCGGTCGCCTCGCGGGAAACGATTTTATCGAAATTGTAATTCATACGCAACTAAATAGATCGCAAAGTTATCATATTTATAAAAAAATAGCTATACCTTTGAACCGTTTAATTGCCGGATGATTTCGATTTGCCCGAAATATCGGGGCGTTATACGTATTACTTTTTATTATTTCATTGCATGAAACCATTCGATCCGAAAAACAGGAAAGGCGCTTACGGGGATTCGCCCCGCCGCGACCGTTCCGGGGACTCCTTCAATCGGGAAGATTCGAGAAGTTCTTCGCACCGGGAAGACGCGCTGTCGTCGTTCTCGAAAGACAAACGCCCGCGCATCAGCCGTCCGGCCAAACCGCACGGGGCATCGTCGGACAATCCGTACGACCGCCGCGGCGACGAACAGCGCCGCTCGTTCAACCCCAATTTCACGAAAGACAACCGGCTGAAAAGCGGCTCCCGCGATCGGGACGACCGTCCCTACGGGAAACCGAAATACGGAGCCAACCGGGACGACCGCTACAACCGCGAAAATCGCGGCGACCGGTTCGACAAAGACGACCGTTACCGCAAAAACGACCGGTTCGAACGCGAAGACCGACCGCAGCGCGACGGCAACCGCTACAACAAGGATGACCGGTTCAACCGCAACGACCGACCCGAACGGTTCGACAAAGACGACCGCTACCGTAAAAACGACCGGCCCGAACGCGAAGACCGGCCGTGGCGCAAGGACGACCGGCCTTCGAGTCCGTACAAACCGCAACGGCGCGACGAATCGCAGCCGTACGGCGAGCGTCCGCGTTTCCAGAAAGACGGCGACCGCAAAGGCGGTTTCGGTAAAAAATGGGATAGAAGCGACAGCTCCCGTGGGGCTCGAACCCACGACTCCCGATTCAAAAAAGACCGGAAAGAAGATTATCCGCGCTACGACGCTCCCAAACCGCAGGGCGCTATCCGCCTGAACCGTTTCATCGCCAATTCGGGCATCTGCTCGCGCCGCGAAGCGGACGACCTGATCACGGCCGGCGTTGTGGCGGTCAACGGCAAGATCGTCACCGAACTCGGAACGAAAGTAAACCCGGAGGACGAAGTGCGCTTCAACGGCGAAATCGTCAAGGGGGAAAAGAAAGTATACATCCTGATGAACAAGCCGAAAGGCTTCGTAACGTCGGTCGAAGACCCGCATTCGGACAAAACGGTGATGGATCTGATCAAAGGAGCTTGCACCGAACGGGTGTATCCGGTCGGACGTCTCGACAAAAACAGCGTCGGGGTACTGCTGTTCACCAACGACGGCGACCTGACCCGCAAACTGACGCATCCGAGCTACAACAAGCAGAAAATCTACCAGGTGACGCTCGACAAACCTCTATCGGAAGAAGACATGACCAAAATCGCCGAGGGAATTACCCTCGAAGACGGGCCCATCTTCGCCGACGAGGTCAGCTATGTCAGCGAAAACCGGAAAGAGGTCGGAATCGAAATCCATTCGGGCAAAAACAGGATCGTTCGGCGTATTTTCGAATCGCTCGGCTATTCGGTGCAGAAGCTCGACCGAGTCTATTTCGCAGGCCTGACCAAAAAACGGCTCAAACGCGGCGGCTGGCGGTTCCTGAGCCCGCGGGAAGTCAGTATGCTAAAGAGCGGCGAATACGAATAAACGGAGCCGAAGATAAAGACCGGGACCGGGATCGCAATCCCGGCCCCGTCTTATTTACCTTGTCCGGCGATGAAGAATCCGCAACCGCAATCATCGAAGACATACGGACAGCAACGCCCCGTCCCGCCGTTTGGGAGTCCGCTGCGCTTTCCCGTCGAAACCGCTTCACGATTCCTCTCCCGGAGAAATAGGATAAGGTTTTATCGCCAGAGTGTTGCATAAAAAGATTTTTCTGCTTATCTTTGCAAACGATTTTACAAGACGGTTCTCTAGCTCAGTTGGTAGAGCACGACACTCTTAATGTTGGGGTCGTGGGTTCGAGCCCCACGGGGACCACTTACAAAAATCCTGACAATGGCTATATTGTCAGGATTTTTTGTTTCGGGAAGGGGGGATAGTCTTCTCCCTTCGGTCCGCAAAACGCTCCGTTCTGAGGCTTTGTTTTACCGAACGTTACAAAAAAACGGCGCACGGCAAACGGACAACGACGCCTTTGCCGTGCGCCGACATACAGCAACCGATCCGCCGGCGTAATTACCGGTCGGCGATCGGTTTGTATTTCGGAACCAACGCCTTCATCACGCACCACGCCACGACATAGGCTACGGCGCAAAAGATAAATGCGATCGCATATCCGGCCGGTTTGCCCTCGAATCCCATGAACGCGAGGTTCGCGTCGCCGCTGTAAGTGAACAGCATCCCGGCTCCTTTCTGAATAAATACCGAGCCGAGGCCGCCCGCCATACCGCCGATACCGGTAATCGTGGCGATCGCGCTACGCGGAAACATATCGCCGACCGTCGAAAAAATGTTTGCCGACCAAGCCTGGTGCGCCGAGGCCCCGACTGAAATCAGCAGAATCGGCACCCAATAACTAAGGTATCCCAGCGGCTGCGCCAACAGTACCACGAGCGGAAAAAACGCGATAATCAGCATCGCCCGCATACGTCCGGCATAAGGGTTCATACCCCGGTTGATGAAATAGGTCGGAAATTTTCCGCCGAACACCGAACCGAACACCGTGATCGTGTAGAGCACCGCGATCGGCCATGCGATCTGCGTGCCGACCATGCCGTACTGCGCCTTCAGGTAGGCGGGCGTCCAGAACAGAAAGAACCACCACACGCCGTCGGTCATGAACTTGCCGAACGCGAACGCCCAGGTCTGACGGTATTTCATGCATTCGACGAACGACATTTTGCGCGCCGGAGCTTCGGCCGCGACCAAACCGGCGGCGGCGTCCGCCTCGATATCCTGATTGATATAGGCGCGCTCGGCGGCGTTCATCTTCGTATTTTCTTCCGGCCTCTTGTAAACGAACTGCCAGATCCCGAGCCAGACGAACCCGACCAGGCCGACGACGATGAACGCCGTCTCCCACCCCCACAGTTCGGCCATTACCGGCACGGTCAGCGGGGCCACGATGGCTCCGACGTTCGCCCCGGAATTAAAGATCCCGGTCGCGAAAGCCCGGTCCTTTTTCGGGAAATATTCGGCCGTCGCCTTGATCGCCGCCGGGAAGTTGCCCGCTTCGCCGAGCGCCAGTACGCAGCGGCAGACGACGAAGGCCGTCACGCTGACCATCGAGATCTGCGCGACGAGATCGGCCCCCTGCGCCAGGCGCAACGCCTCGGCGTTTTCGAGACCTACCCACCGCTCGGTCACGACGCCGCACACGGCGTGCAGCGCCGCGCCCAGCGACCAGACGGCAATCGACCACGCATACCCTTTTTTCGTTCCTACCCGGTCTACGAAACGGCCGGCGAACAGCATCGATACGGCGTAGAATAACGAAAACACAGCCGTTATGGAACCATAGTCGTTATCCGTCCAGTGAAACTCCTCCTCAAGGATCGGCTGCAGCAACGACAGCACCTGGCGGTCGAGGTAGTTGACCGTCGTCGCAAAAAACAGCATCGAGCAGATCACCCACCGGTAATTGGTCATTTTTTCGTTCAGTTTGCTCATCGTAGGTTGAAGTTTGGTTAGTTAGTTTCGGTTATTTCCGGTATTTGGCGACGATCGACAGCGCCTCGCGGCATTTGCCGGCGATCGAATCCCAATCCCCGGCGGCGATCGCCTCGGCTGGGAATAGTTTCGAGCCCATGCCGACGCAAGTGATCCCCGCACGGAACCAACCGGACAGATTTTCTTCGGTCGGCTCGACTGCGCCGGTAGCCATCAACATGCTCCACGGCATCGGGGCCTTGATGTTTTTGACGAACGACGGACCGCCGACGCACCCCGCCGGGAAAATTTTACACAGGTCGCAGCCGGCCTCCTGCGCCGCGCTGATCTCGGTGACCGAACCGCAACCCGGCGTGTAGGGAACGAGCCGCCGGTTGCAGACCTTCGCGACGTCCGGGTTGTACATCGGGCCAACGATGAAATTCGCGCCGAGCTGGATGTACAGCGCCGCCGTCGGGCCGTCGACGACCGAACCCGCGCCCAGCACCATGCCGGGACATTCGGCGGCTGCGAATTTCGACAGTTCGGCGAACACCTCGTGGGCGAATTCGCCGCGGTTCGTAAATTCGAACGCGCGGATCCCGCCGTCGTAGCACGCTTTCAGCACGTCTTTGGCCGTTTGCGAACATTGGTGGTAAAATACCGGGACGATGCCGGTCGAAACGATCGCCGACAATGTCTCTATTTTTGAAAATCTTGCCATTTTTCCGTGTTTTTAAGGTTGAACGATACGCGAGTCAGCGGACAACGCGGCCCGATCCGTCTCCTTTCATCAGGTTTTCCACTTCCGCAACCGTTACCAGATTGAAATCTCCGTAAATCGTATGTTTCAGCGCCGAAGCCGCCACCGCGAAGTTCAGCGCGCGGCGGTCGTCGCCGTAGGCCAGCAGCCCGTAGATCAGGCCGCCCATGAACGAATCGCCTCCGCCGACCCGGTCGACGATGTCGGTGATATCGTAGGTCGGAGCCTGCAACAGTTCCCGGCCGTTCCACAACACGCCGCTCCAGGTGTTATGATCGGCGTTCACCGCGCCGCGCAACGTAATGACCACGCGTTTGGCCCGCGGAAAACGCGCCGTGAGCTGGCGGCAGACCGATTCGAAACGCGCGCCGTCGACGCGCCCGCCGGTCGATGCGGCATCGAAGCCTTCAGGTTTGATGCCGAACACTTTTTCGGCATCTTCCTCGTTGCCGAGAATCAGGTCGCACCCTTCGACCAGCGCCGGCATCACTTCGTCCGCCGTCTTGCCGTATTTCCACAGGTTTTTGCGGTAGTTCAGGTCGGTCGACACCGGAATGCCAAGCCGGTTGGCCGTGCGGATCGCTTCGAGGCAGGCGTCGGCAGCCCCCTGGCTAATTGCCGGCGTAATGCCCGTCCAATGGAACCACGATGCGTCCTGCAACGCTTTTTCCCAATCGACCATGCCCGGAGCGATCTCCGAAACGGACGAATGCGCGCGGTCGTAAACCACTTTGCTCGGCCGCGCTACGGCCCCGGTTTCGAGGAAATAAATCCCCAGCCGGTCGCCGCCGTACACGACATGCGACGTGCCTACGCCGTATTTGCGCAACTCGCGCAGGCAGCTATCCGCAATATCGTTTTTCGGCACGCGCGTTACGAATTCGACCGGCAGGCCGTAATTGGCCAGCGAAACGGCTACGTTCGCCTCGCCGCCGCCGAACGTGGCGGTGAACGAACCGGCCTGTCCGAAGCGCAGGCGATCCGGAGTCGCCAGACGCAGCATCACCTCCCCGAAAGTTACAACTTTTGACATATTCTTAGCGTTTTTAACAATTCCGAACTATGAGAGTCGCATCGCGGGCATCGGTTTCGACGCAGCCCGCCCGTAAAACGTTTTCCTATTGTCGCTTATCGTCGTTTTCGAAAAAACCGAAATAACGCTCGGCGTTGCCGTAGCAGATATCCTCGACCAACTGCCCGATAAACGCCGTCTCGCTGCGCGGCAATCGCCCGCTCTCGATGTCGGCGCCGATCACGTCGCACAGGATACGGCGGAAATATTCGTGACGCGGGTACGACAGAAAACTGCGCGAATCGGTCAGCATTCCGACGAAACGCCCCAGCAACCCGAAGGTCGACAGCGTGTCGATCTGGTGGCGCATACCCCGCTCCTGGTCGAGGAACCACCACGCCGAACCCAACTGCATCTTACCCGGCACCGATCCGTCGTTGAACGAATAGGCCATCGCGGCCAGCACTTCGAAATCTTTCGGATTCAGGTTATACAGAATGGTTTTGGCCAGCGCGCCGCGCGACTCGAGCCGGTCGAAGAAACGGTGTCCCGCTTCGGCGCAGGGCTTATCGCCGATGGCGTCGTAGCCGGTATCGGGGCCGAGCCTGCGGAACATCCGGGTGTTCGGATTGCGGATCGGCCCGATGTGGAACTGCTGCGTCCACCCCTTTTCGCTGTCCATCACGGCCAGTTCGAACAACAGACCGCCCTGCAACTGCGCGACTTCTTGCGGATGGAGCGTGCTGCCGCCGCGCACTTTATCGAAAATGCGACGCAAGTCGTTTTCGGTATAATCGTCCGTCGGGAAGGTATCCATCCCGTGATCGGAAAGGCGGCATCCCGCCGCTGCGAAGCAGTCGTGCCGCCTACGCAACGCGTCCAACAACTGAGCATACGAGCCGATCGAAACGTCCGACGCCTCTTCGAGCCGTGCGAGGTATCCGTTGTAGTCCGCCGCATCGGCTACGGCCAACGCCCGGTCGGGACGCCACGTAGGCAACACCCGGACGGCAAAATCGCCGGCAGCCAACTCGCGGTGGTATTCCAGCGAATCGACCGGATCGTCGGTCGTACAGACCGCCCGAACGTTGCACCGCCGCATCAACGCCTGCGCCGTAAACGCGTCGGTCGCCAGCGCGGCGTTGCAGGCGTCGTAAATTTCACGCGCCGTAGCGGGCGACAGCACCCGGTCGATCCCGAACAGCCGGGCCAGTTCGAGGTGCGTCCAGTGGTACAACGGATTCCGCATCGTATACGGAACCGTTTCGGCCCACTTCCCGAACTTCTCGTAATCGCTTCGGGAGCCGGTTATATACTCTTCCGAAACGCCGTTGGCCCGCATCGCGCGCCATTTATAATGGTCGCCGCCGAGCCATGCCTCGGTAATACCACTGAAACGGTGGTTGCGGGCGATCATTTTCGGATCGAGATGACAGTGATAGTCGATGATCGGCATCTTCGCAGCATACCTGTGATAGAGTTCGACGGCCGCATCGGTCGTCAGCATGAAATTTTCTCCTATGAACGGGCCCATGTGATTTTCAGATTTTATCGGTCGTTCCCCAGGGGGCCTTCCGATATACCGAAGCCAAAAGTAATCAATTTTCCGGAGTTTCGTGCACGTGCACGAAATAAAATTCAGCACTCTGGAAAATATTCGCTATTTTTACCGGGAGTTTTGCTACCGGTACGGACATCCGACGACCGGCCGCAAACCACGGCGAACAGACAAAACACGACAAGGCATGAGCAAACCGGATAAAAAAGTTACGATAAAAGACGTCGCCCAGCTCGCGGGAGTTTCGAAAGGCACCGTAGACCGGGTGATCCACAACCGCGGCGAAGTGTCGGCCGAAAGTTTCCGGAAAGTACAGGAAGTGGTGCGGAAAATCGACTACAAACCGAACGCGTACGCTTCGCTGCTCGCCTCCCGGCGTCATTACCGGATCACCTGCCTGATGCCCGACTTCGAAGGAGGAGACTTCTGGGAGATCGCGCACCGGGGCGTCCTGCGAGCTTATGAAGAGTGCCGCGATTTCAATATCGGAGTGCAGGTAGTACGTTACGACCAGTTTCGAGTCGAATCGTTCCGGCAGGCTTGCAGCGACACGCTGGCCGACCTGCCGGACGCCGTGCTGATCGTCCCGATGTTCCGCGAAGCCGCGACGGAGTTCGTTACGGAGTTGGCCGGGAAAAAAGTGCCGTTCGTTTTCATCGAATCGAAACTGCCCGGCACGCCCTATCTGGCCTATTACGGGATGCCGGTCTTCGAAAGCGGCTACCTGGGAGCGAGCCTGCTGTTGCGGAATTCGGCCCCGGCGGAGGTCGCCTGTTTCCGGTTCCACCGCAGCGGAGACGCGCTCAGCAACACGGCATCGATCCGCCAGGACGGTTTCCTGCATTTCATAAAACAGGAAAAGCAGGCATGCCGGCTATGGGTCGACTACTTGTATCCGTCCGACTGTGCGCAAAATACCGAAATCCTCGACCGTTTTTTCGAAGCGCATCCCGACATCCGGCACATCATCATCTTCAACTCGCGCGCCTACATCGTAGCCGAATACCTGCAGGCGCACGGCATGGGCGATCGCATCCTGCTCGGTTTCGACCCGCTGGAGCGGAATGTGAAGTGCATGAAATCGGGCTACATCGACTATATCATCGCCCAAAAATGCGAAACCCAGGCCTACCGGGGCGTCAGAGCGCTGTGCAACCTGTTCGTTTTCAAAACCACGCCGGCCAGTGCCGACAACTACATGTCGATGGACATCCTGACCGCCGAAAACGTGAACTACTACATCGACCTGCCCAACGAATAACGCACGGCATCCGGCTCCGCTTCTATCCGCAGGAGCGGGCCGATTCCGCGACGGCCGTTGGCAGCAAGAACGGCTTCCCGACCGACGATCCGCTCCGGAACACCCGTTCGGTAAGCGTCTCTTTACCATATACTTATCACCTCTGCCGCAAATGAAGAAATCGTCTCCGCCGGGGTATAAAAATATCGGCAGCTTCGTTCGGAAGCTGCCGATATTCATAAAAGGTTAGTTAGCTTTGATCAATTAGGTAGTGTAAATGTAAGAACTATTTTTCAATTCCCCAAATTTTTAATATACTTTTTCGTCGCCAACAGAAATAAAGTATGCGGCAAAACCGGAAAACCTGGTCGCCGCATACCCGATAAAAAACCGAACGAAGGAGGTACTCTATTCCAAAACTTCGCTTTTTTTTATAATTTCTTTTATAACTTCTTACTAAAAATAGATTCTTGAATCAATATATAAATACCTGCCATTCAATACGACTTATAAATCTTCACAACCATTCATACGCTCCGTTCGCCCGGTGTCCATACGATATTCAGATCAAAGCTGAGGAACAGCCGGAGTGCCGTGTGGAACGAAACCTTTGGTTTCCGACGCGACCCCGGAATCGCTCTGTGCATGGCGATGGCGGTAGTTCGCAGGCGTGAAACCGTATTCTTTTTTGAATAGTTTGATAAAGTGGGACGTATTCGGAAAGTTACATTCGTTTCCTATTTCGGAGATCGACTTGTTGGTCGATATCAGCAGCAGCCGCGAATGCATCAGGCGCTGGCGGATGAACCATTTGTGAGGCGGTTCGTAAAAATGCTTCCGGAACTCTTTCTTGAACGAAGTGAGGCTGCGGTTGCACTTTTCGGCCAGCTCTTCGACTGAAATATCGGAGAAGATATAATCCTGGATCGTCTGCTCGAAACTCTCTTTCATCAGGTCCATATTGCTCAGGATCTTGCTCTTCAGGCAACATTCCTTTTGCGTGAGGATCAGATAGACCAGTTCGGTGATTTTGATCATTTCCGCCGTCGTATCCTGACTGAACAAGTCGTCCTTAAGGTACTGGCTGACCGTTCCGAAGAAATTCTTGATGGCTCCCGTCGCAGGGTAGCTTACATGCGTCTGCTGCTCGCAATCGGGACAGCTGTGATCGTTGGTTATGTGCAGTTGATAAACCACGCTCAGGTTATTCAACACTTTGGAAAGTTGAGCGGAAGTATAATAAAACACGATCTGCTCGAAATTCTTACCGGCCTCCGGAATGTCCTCCGTGTAATGACTGCCGGTTCCCATATAGAATAATGTTCCCTGAGGTATTTCGTGGCACAAATCGCCGTAGTAAATGCATTTCTTCCCGCGCACTACGTAACCGATGCTGTGACGGGCATAATTGTTTGCCTGAATTCCACTGCGGTTGGGTTGCACATACCTTACAATCATAGGCTGCTGTGCCGGAATCGGAGAAGATAAACGTGCCATAATTCAATAATTTTAAAAGTTAACGATTCGATAAATATTTTGATTTGCCTATATATAATCAGCACTACATCTATTTCACATTACAAATATACAAGATAAAATTTAAAATGCAATGGATTATTCTAATTTTTCCAATATTTTTTCATATTTTTTCTCATGGCCCTATGTACAAACCCCTTTGAAGCGTATCATACATAACGGCTCCGGCCGCATTCGATACAATCTTTCCTTCAAACGTCCGGCGCTGCCACAAACTCTTCCGCAAAAAGTCTGTTAAATTTACTATTTTTACAACAAAGATGGGCTTTAAGATGAAAGACAGAGAGACAAAAGAGATACTCGACTACGACAGAACGCACCTGTGGCATCCGTACACGTCGATGAAACAGCCGTTGAGCGTTTTCCACGCCGTCCGGGCCGACGGAGTGCACATCGAACTTTCGGACGGACGGCGGATCGTGGACGGCATGTCGTCCTGGTGGTCGGTGATCCACGGATACAATAATCCGAAACTGAACGAAGCCGTCGAGGCGCAGCTTCAGCACATGGCTCACGTCATGTTCGGCGGACTGACGCACACTCCCGCCGTCGAACTGGCCCGCAAGCTGGTAAGCCTGACCCCCGACGGGCTGGAGAAGATTTTCTACTGCGACAGCGGGTCGGTGGCCGTCGAGGTCGCCGTGAAAATGGCGATGCAGTACATGTATGCGCAGGGCACGCCGCGCAAAAATACGCTGGCGACGATCCGCAGCGGCTATCACGGCGACACGTGGCACGCCATGTCGGTATGCGATCCGGTCACCGGAATGCATTCGGTCTTTACCGGACGGCTGCCGGTACAATTTTTCGCGCCGCAACCGGCTGTCCGGTTCGGAGAGGAGTGGGACGACCGCGATTTCGCGCCGATGGCCGAAATCATCGAACAGCATCACGAAGAGTTGGCCGCCGTGATCGTCGAACCGATCGTGCAGGGAGCCGGCGGCATGTGGTTCTACCACCCCGAATACCTGCGCCGGTTGCGGGAAATGTGCACGCGGTACGACATCCTGCTGATCGCCGACGAGATCGCCACCGGCTTCGGCCGCACCGGACGGATGTTCGCATCGGAATGGGCCGGTATCGCGCCCGACATCCTGTGCGTGGGCAAAGCGCTGACCGGAGGTTACATGAGTTTTGCCGCCGTGCTGACGACCGAACGGGTCGCCGACGTCATCTCTTCGGGCAATCCGCCGGAATTCATGCACGGGCCGACGTTTATGGGCAATCCGCTCGCCTGCGCCGTAGCGAACGCATCGCTGGACATCCTGATAAACAACTCCCCGTTGCAACGGATCGCCGAAATCGAAAATCTGCTCCGCGCGCAACTGGCTCCGGCTGCCGGCATGAAACAGGTGACCGACGTGCGCGTCCTCGGCGCGATCGGAGTGCTCGAACTCCGCAAACCGGTCGATATGGCGACGATGCAGCGCCGGTTCGTCGAAGAGGGCGTCTGGATCCGGCCGTTCGGCAGGTTGGCATACGTCATGCCGCCATATATAATAAAGGACCACGACCTGGAGAAACTGACCCGCGCGCTGATCGAAGTGGTCGGCGAAACCGATTAGCCGATTGCACGATCCGGATTCATTTCGTATCTTTGGCCGGATAAAAGACCAGACGCCATGAGCACTTCGCTGTACGATCAAGTGATTTTCGGCCCTGTACACAGTCGCAGGCTCGGCTTGTCGCTGGGGGTCAACCTGTTGCCGCTCGACAACAAACTGTGCAGTTTCGACTGCATTTACTGCGAATGCGGATGGGCCGGCCGCGGTGCGAAACCTCGTTTCAACGACCGTGCGACCGTACGCGAACTACTGCGGGCCAAACTGCTCGAAATGACCGGAGCGGGAACTCCGCCCGACGTCATCACCTTCGCAGGCAACGGCGAACCCACGATGCATCCCGAGTTCGGCGCCATCATCGACGATACGATCGCCGCGCGCGACGAACTCTGCCCGAAAGCCAAAATATCGGTGCTCAGCAACGCTACGATGATCGGGCGGGAAGAGGTGCGCGAAGCCCTGCTGAAGGTGGACAACAACATCCTGAAACTCGATTCGGCATTCGACGCCACGGTGCGGCAGATCGATCTTCCGCGCGGGGACTATTCGGTAGCCCGCACGGTCGAGAACATGAAACGCTTCGACGGACGGCTGATTATCCAGACGATGTTCCTGCGCGGCGAGTACGGCGGGCGGACGGTGGACAACACCACCGAAGAAGAAGTATCGGCCTGGCTGGCACGAATCGCCGAAATCGCTCCGCGTCAGGTAATGGTCTACACGATCGACCGGGATACCCCGGCCGAGAACCTTCGCAAAGTATCCGTTCCCGAACTCCGGGCGATCGCCGCGCGCGTCGAAGCGCTCGGTATCCCATGCTCGGTCGCCGGCTGATTTTCCCACGAAACCCAAACCAACGCCATGTCCCGATTTACCGAAAACATCAGTCGTTTTTTTCTGAACCGCCGCAATATCTTCATCCTCGGCTTTGTACTGACTTTCGTACTGACGCTGCTGGAAGTGTCGCACGGCAAACAATACAACTTTTTTACGTTCCAGAACGGCACGTTCGATTTCTGGAAAGGGGAAGACCCTTACGGCGTCGAAAAGTACGACTTCCTGTACGGCCCACTGTTCGCAATCCTGTTCGCGCCGTTCGCCTACCTCGGCATGACGGTCGGCCCGTTCGTATGGAACCTGTTCAACTTCTCGATGTTCTTCTGCGCCATTTTCACGCTGCCCCGGCTTACGGAGAACCAGAAATGCCAGACTTACCTCTACACGGCGATGATCCTCGCGACGACGCAGATGTCGATGCAGTTCAACCCGGTAGTAGCCTACCTGTTCCTGTTCGCCTTCACGCTGCTGGAGCGCGGGAAACCTTTTTGGGCGATCACGCTGATCCTGATCTCCGGGTTCTGCAAGATATACGGCATTTTCGAACTGGCGCTGTTGCTGTGCTACCCGAAGTTCTGGCGTAACATCCTGTTCACGATCGCGCTGGCGGCGGTTTTCGTCTTCCTGCCGTTGGTCAGCATCGAGCCGTCGGGCCTGATGCCGTTCTACGCCCGCTGGGCCGAGGTGCTGGCGCTGCATGTCGATCAGTTCCAGTTTTACGCGCTGTTCAACCTCTACCCGATCCACGACCTGCTGACACCGGTCATGACCTACGTACAGATGGGATCGATCGCCCTGCTGGCCGTCCTGTTCGTAGTGAATCGCAAACAGTTCGACCGGTTCGGCTTCCGGGCCGGATCGCTCGGCATCCTGATGGGCTGGGTGATCCTGTTCAGCCTCTCGACCGAAAAACACACCTATGTTATCGCTTTGGCAGGCTATCTGCTCTGGTATTGGGTACAGGCCCGCAAAACCCGGCTCGACAGGACGCTCTTCTGGGCGAACTTCGTCCTGTTGGTCGCCGTACCGGTCGATCTGGTCTGCCCGACGCCGGTCATGCGGTTCCTGTGCGACACGCTGCAACTGAACATCTACTGCTTCACGTTCACCTGGCTGCGGATGATCTACCTGACGTTCCTGAAACCGATGGCCTACCCGAAAACGATCGAGGCGGAAGTTTAACTCTTTTCGAATTTACACCTTAAATATTATAGTATGATAACCGCGGAACAAATTAAAGAGCTTATAAGACGACAGGATTCGTTGAGGAGGCATCTTTGACGTCGATAACCGACGCATCGAATTAGAAGAAGAGGAGAGCCGCACGCAGGCTCCCGACTTCTGGGACGATCCCGAAAAGGCCGAAAAACAACTGAAGAAGGTCGCCGGGATCAAATACTGGATCACGGCCTACGACGAAATCGCGTCGGCCGCGGACGATCTGTCGCTGATGCCCGATTTCGTCCGGGAAGGGCTTACCTCCGCCGAAGAGCTGGACGCCCATTACCGGGCGACGCTCGAAAAGATCGAAGCGCTCGAAATGCGCAACATGCTCGGCGGCGAGGAGGATCGCCTGGGCGCGATCATGGAAATCAACTCCGGGGCCGGAGGCACCGAGAGCCTCGATTGGGCGGCCATGCTGCTGCGCATGTACACCCGCTGGGGCGAAGCGAACGGATACCAGGTAAAAATCGTCGACCTGCAGGAAGGCGATGAAGTGGGCGTCAAATCGGCGACGCTGGAATTTGTCGGCGAGTTCGCCTACGGCTACCTGAAAAGCGAAAACGGAGTCCACCGGCTGGTACGCCTGTCGCCGTTCAACGCCAACAACAAGCGGCAGACGACTTTCGCGTCGGTGTTCGTTTCGCCGGCGGTAGACGACACGATCGAAATCGTCGTTAACCCGGCCGACATCGAATGGGACACCTACCGCAGCGGCGGCAAGGGCGGCCAGAACGTCAACAAGGTCGAAACGGGCGTACGCCTGCGTCACCTGCCGTCGGGCATCGTGGTCGAGAACACCGAAACCCGCTCGCAGATCATGAACAAAGAGAACGCGCTGCGCATCCTGAAGTCCAAACTCTACCAGCGCGAGCTGGAAAAACGGATGGAATTGCAGAACGAACTGGAAGGACAGAAGAAAAAGATCGAATGGGGTTCGCAGATCCGCAGCTATACGCTCCATCCCTACAAGCTGGTAAAAGACCACCGCACCGGACAGGAAACCTCCGACACGCAAGCCGTGCTGGACGGCGACCTGAACGAGTTTATCAAAGCGTTCCTGATGAGCAACGGAGTTTCCTGACCGATACGCGTACGAACGCAACCGACGAACTTTCCGGAATTTTCCCCGTATGGGGAAAATTCCGGAAAGTTTTTTCACGACACGGTTTTTCGTATCTTCCCGGCACGCCTCTGCGAACCGGGCCGGCCGCACATCGCGTATTTATCCGGCAACCGGTTGCATTTTCGAATTTTATCGTTAAATTAGCGAACGGCGTTCTATAAAAACGCCCCTTACCGTCCGGCGACACCCGGACATCCGAATCCACCTAAAACTTTACCGTTTATGAAAAAACAGCTACTCCTTTTCGCCGCATGCGTCGCGCTGCTGTCGGGCTGCAAAGACAACGACGAAAACGGCCGGCCCGACCCGCCGGCCACCCAACCGGCGATTACCGCCTTCGTATTCGAAGCCGCCCGGAATCCGCAAACGCTGATCATGGACATCAAATGCGCGATCGACGGGAACGAAATTTCGGGGCTGATCCCCTACGCGACCGACCTCGACAAGCTCGTTCCGTCCTTCAAAGGCCGGTTCGCTCAGATCTCGGTAAACCATACGGTTCAGCAATCGGGCGTTTCGGAAAACGATTTCACGAAAGAGGTCGTCTATACGGTCATGGACAGCATCGGACAAACGGTCGATTATAAAGTCAACATATCCTGTTTCGAAGGGGCGGAGTCCGGCCCGGCGATCACGTCGTTCGTTTTCGAAGCGGCCAAAAACCCGCTGTACCTACTGTCGGACATCGAATGCACGATCGACGGAACATCGATTTCGGGCCTGATACCCTACGTGACGGATATCGACAAACTCGTTCCGACCTTCCTGGGCCGTTTCGACCGGATCTCCGTCGGCAAGGTTTCGCAGCAGTCGGGCATCACGGCGAACGACTTCACGAAAGAGGTCGTCTATACGGTTACGGACAGCAAGGGAACGTCCGCCGAATACAAAGTCAACCTGTTCAATTTCACCGGTCTGCCGGTCGTTACGGTCGAAACCGACCAGCGTGCGGCAATCACGTCGAAAGAGAACTACGTCAACGGAACGCTGACGATCAGCAAAACCGCCGATTTCAAAGCCGGATACGAAGGCGCCATGCGTATCCGGGGCCGGGGCAACGCCACGTTCGGGTATCCGAAAAAGCCGTACAAGATCAAGCTGGACGAAAAATCCGAGATTCTGGGTATGCCGTCCGACAAAGAGTGGGTATTGCTGGCCAACTACTGCGACAAATCGCTGCTGCGCACCAGCATCGCATTCAAATTGAGCGAGCTGATGTCGATGCCGTGGACGCCCCGCACCGAATTCGTGGAACTGTTCCTGAACGGGCGTTACGAGGGCAACTACCTGCTCGGCGAACACGTGAAAGTTTCCAAAAACCGGCTGAACGCCGATGACGACGGCTACCTGATCGAACGGGACGGCTATTACCAGCAGGAACCGCTGTACTTTATGACCGACCGCGGCAACCCGTTCACGTTCAAGCATCCCGATACGGACGACATCACGCAGCAACAGGTCGCCTACATCAAAGATTACGTCAATAAATTCGAATATGTGCTCTATTCGCAGAATTTCATGGACCCGGAAGAGGGATACCGCAAATACATCGACGTAGACAGTTGGGTGAACTGGTACTTGGTACAGGAAACCCTGTGCAACAAAGATACGAACTACTACTTCTTCAAAAAGAACGCGCAGCCGAACACCAAACTCGGCATGTCGCCGGTTTGGGACTTCGAGTGGTCGCTCGGCATCGGCTGGAACTACACCGAACCGGCCCGCCACGACATCCTGGTACAACGTTCGCTCTATTTCGACCGGCTGATGCAGGATCCCTACTTCGCAGGACTGGTCAAAGAGCGCTGGAAAACGCTTAAAAGCGAATACCTGCCGCAGCTCTACGCCTACATCAACGAGACGGCTCAGAAAATCTCCGTATCGCAGCGGGCCAACTTCACGAAGTGGAACATCCTCAACACGCCGGTCAGCGTCGAAGTCATCACGCTGGGAACCTGGGAAAACGAAGTGCAGTACGCCAAGGACTTCCTAACCCGCCGCGTGCAGTGGCTGGACTCGGCGATTCCGACCTGGTAAGTATTTTCCGGCCAATTACGCAAAAGGCACCAGAGTGTCCGTAAGCGACATTTCGCATTCTTACCAATATTCGCAAGGTTCGGGAAACGTCTATCTCGTGGCAACCAAGATGGCGAATTCGGGAGGACATGCAGCCCCGGTGGTCAAAGCCGACATCGATTGGGTTTACATAAAAGATACATAGAACACAAAAGGCGACTGTAATAGCCGCCTTTGTTCTGTTTACACAACATTTAATCATCATGAAAATCAACATCTTAACTACTGAATTGAAATCATTTCATAATTTAAAACACTCCCCCGTCCTTTCATTAATATATTAATCAAATTTTCGTATATTTACCGCGATAAACCAATTAATTAAAGGCGAGCCTATGGCATAAACGGAGAAATATAAAGAGATAAAATATAAAAAGCGTTAGCTTTTATTCTTGCTTCTGAAATTACCACTTTTAAAGCGATCAAGAGTAAAGTTAATGCCTGCGGAAACGTGGGCTTTACTCATTTATTTGATCGCAGGTTGTGGTAGACCTCAGAAGCAGATAAAAAGGTACTGTCCCACGTCTTTTTATGTGTAACTAAAACTCCGCCGGGGGACGGGCGGAAATGATTTATACAAATGAAAAAACATCTGTTTTTATTGATGCTTTCAACGGCGATTCTTGCCGGTTGCAGCAAAAACGAAGGCGGAGAAGGCGAGCCGTTCACTCCGCCCGCACAAGAACAACTTACGCAAAACGCCTATGCCGATAACGAGAGTACGGGCGGCGGCTTTTCTTTCACGGCCAGCGCCCCCTGGACGGCGACCGTGAACGAAGTGCAGGCGCAGGCTTCGGCATTGGCATCCGTACAAACAAAATCCGTTACACGGGCTGCCGACAACAACGGCAATAACGTAGTCTGGCTGAAACTCTACAACGGCGACAAGGAGGCTTATAGCGGCGGGGCCGGGACGATTACGCTCCGCATCGAGATCGACCAGAACTATACGGGAGAACGGCGCGAGGCGACGATTACCATCCGTTCGGGCAACAACACCTTTACCGTAACGGTCGTTCAGGAGGGAACCAAGCAAGACGGCAGCGAGAACGAGCCGCCGGTCAAAGTGACGAAGATTACCCTCGACAAAACCGAACTTTCGTTGGATGCAGGAGCTAAAACGACGCTGACCGCCACTGTAGAGCCTGCCGATGCCACGATCAAATCGGTGGTATGGTCGAGCAGCGACCCTGCCGTTGCGGACGTAAATCCCGTAACCGGCGAAATCACCGCGATAGCCGACGGAACGGCGACCATCACGGCAACTTCTTCCTCAAACAAAGAAGTGTCGGCATCCTGCACGGTAACCGTTGGCGGTGACGAACCTGTCGTGCCCGATCCCTCAAGCTACGCTCTTGTCAGCCGGATCGAACGCACGGTAACTTATTGGAATCAACTCCCCACTTCGGATCACGATGAAGAGGAGGCGACCTATACGTTCGAATACGACGACCATAATCGCGTTTCGTCATACACGATCGACATCCGCCCCACCAACGATCCGGAAGGTTCGAGCCAACTGGTCAGCAGCATCGACTACTCGGCACCGGATCGTCTCCGCATCGAGGATCGGTGGTCGGACGCCGGAACACAAACCTACGACGTCCTGCTGAACGACAAAGGATACATCCGACAGGGCAAATCGCATCCCTATTCCCATGACGAAGATAATTATGAGTTTTACACCTATAATATAGAATATAACGACGAAGATCGTATCTCGCGCGTCGCCTACTCCAATACGTGGAACACGTATACCTATAAAGACGGTGTGCTGTCGGGCGGTTCCTATTCTGACGGAGCTCAGCCGGACGAAGTGTCCGGGTTTGAGCAATATTTCAACCAGACGCCGAACGACAAGTTGAATCTGGACATCAATATGCTCTTTTTACCGGATATGCTATTGGAAGAAACCGAAGACGGAGAGGTGCCGGGCCGGCTCGGGCGCTTGGCTCTGCTGCGCCTGGCGGGTCGCGGTATGGACCGTTACACAACAATATTTACCGGATGGAGTGACGATGAAGAAGCCTCTGTCGCTACTCCTGGCTATCCGGAGCCCAATGTGAAGGTTCATAAGAGTTACGAATACTACGCTTATGTCGAGGACACGGAGAAGCGCCTGGATTACGTCTTTAACGACGACGGTACGGTCGCTTCGGTCACAGCACACGCAACCGTGGCCAAAATCAAGCATGAATACGACATCGTGGTAGGTAATGAACCCGCCCATCCCGAATACCCTGAAGCAGGATATAAATACGAAATCAAAAACAGAAAAGATACCGAACTGGATCGCGGTACGAATTCGGCCGTCTATTCGTTTACCTACCGCTAATTTCTTGTATAACTAAAGAAGACAGGCTAAAAGTATATCGACTTTTAGCCTGTCTTTTATTGAATAATCGGGACAATAGAGCAGTAGAGAAAATAAAACACCCAAACTTACATTTTAGGGTATAAGCCTGGGTATACCTTTAAATTCACTGATAATCAGCATCATTTGCGGAGAGTTAGGGATTCGAACCCCAGGAACCACATAAGCGGTTCAACAGATTTCGAGTCTGCCCCGATCGACCACTCCGGCAACTCTCCTATTGCGGGTGCAAAGTTAATCAACAATTCTGATTATCGAAAATTTTTGGACTAAATCTTTTATATTAATAATATTTCCACTATCCTTTCTTTGCAAAGTGGAGCGACCGATTGTTCTCCCAGGGAAACCGTTTGAAAAACGGAAGATATCGATTAATAATCCAAACAAGCACGGTAATGACAGCAGTTGCAATAACCGCAATTAAGAAATCGATTACGTAATAATGAGGAGTGTTTATTTTATTCAGTATTTTTGACAGAATCAAAATCACGCCTCCATTTAGAAAATAATACAATATTGAGTTCCGACCGATATATTCAAGAACAGGTTGATTGCGGATAAATTCCGACAATTTTAAGATAAACACAATCCCGCCCCCTGACAAAACCAACGATTTAAAACTATCGATCGTAATTCCATCGTATTCTGAAACGGGTGTGTATCGAAAAATTGCAAACAAGGCTATATAAAGCGAAGTAAAGGCCAAAAGGCTGTATTTACCCGACAAAGTTTTCTGAATCACGTTGTAGTGCAGGCTCCAAATATATCCCAAACAAACAAATATCAGATTGACGAAAGCTTCTTTATAATACCAGAAAGAAGGTGCAGGATCCACACGTTTCAGATAAGTGCCCAAAATTAAGAGACTGAGCCCGCAAATCAACAGGATGTATTCATTTCGAAAGAGTTTGTAAAAAATGTAAAAAAGAATTTCGCAGACAATAAGGGCTGCAACAAACCAAGACGCTGTTCCTCCCAGAACATCATATAACATGCTTTTTATTGTCATGTCATTTCCGTGGGCAAATGCTTTCGGTAGCCAAATAAGGGTTGTAAATATCAAATAAGGCCAAACCAGAGTGGCAAATATTCGTTTTAATTTCCGGAGAAAAGAGAGCGGCGCTGTCTCTTTGACGATATATCTTCCTGTTATAAAGAAAAAAGTTGTTAGAAAAAACGGTGCAAAAAATGGTTGGATATGTATGCTCGTAGGAAAATAACATTCCGAGTGATAGAGCATCACGAGAAACATACAAATGCCTCTTGCTATATCAATGCTGTTATTTCTCTGGGGAACGGGCGATACGACAACCGTAGAGGAAACGGGATTCTTTATCAAATTGAAACTAAACATATTTTGCATAGGTTATATTGTAAAAAGTCTGTACACCACGTTTCGAACCCGGTCACTCTCCTCTTTGCAGGTCTGGTCCACAAGATAATACTTTCCGGGATATATTTTCCATCCCGGACGTATTTTTTTGAAAAACACTCCGACGGCACACCGTCCGAACGTCCGGACGCACTTTTTTTTACGATCCGGCAGCATCGTCCCGAAAAAAAACTATCTTTGCCGTGCAAAGGTTTCCGCATCGCGCTTTCGACCGCGACCAGGGAATTAAAAGGGAATGCCGTGCGAATCGGCAACAGTTCCCGCTGCTGTAAGTTCCGGCTCCGCAAGGAGCAAAACGTTTCGACACTCTTTTGCCACTGACATCGCGTCGGGAAGGCGCCGAAACAGGAACGAGTCAGAAGACCTGCCTTTGTTACACGGGTTTTACAGTCTGCGGTGAACGGACAAGGAATCGACGATGTTTCCCTCTTTTTCGCTTTGAGTTTCCACGACATCGCTTGCTGTACGACCGGTTTTATTTTTACGATTAAACGGCAGCGACACATGGAATTTTTCACACACGAACTTCTGTTCCGTCCCGTTCCGCCCGCAGCGGACCGCTTCTTCCTGTTTTCCGGACGCCCGATCCCGGAAGTGCCGCCGCACCCGAATCGAAGGAAAACCAACCTCATAAAACAATGAAAATAAAAACATTACTCACACGCGTCGTTATTCTCGCCTGCTGTGCGCTCCTGGTGTCCTGCGGCAAGGACGACACGGCTACGAGTCTCCCACCCGTCATCAAAACCGAAGGAGCGAGTCCTGTCTATACGGTAAAAACAGGAAAGACGCTGACGATTTTCCCGGTCGTCGAAAACGCTGAAAACGCGCTCTACGCCTGGAAAATCGACGGCAAAATCGTCGGAACCGAAAAAAGTTTTTCATTCTCGTCGAACGAGATCGGAAGCGTCTTCGTCAATTTCAGCGTAAGAACCGACTACGGATCGGACGAAACGGAATTCCGGATCGACGTCGCCGGACTCTCCGCGCCTTCCGTTTCACTGCCCGTACCGGAAAAAGGATACAGCGTCCTTACGGGCAAAGACCTGGTCTTCGAACCGGAAGTCGAAAATTCCGAAAACGCGACTTTCCTGTGGAAAGTCGACTCGAAAGAGGTCGGAACGCAGCAGAACTATACGTTCAACGAAAACAAAGCGGGAAAATACGAGGTCGTTTTCGCGGCCGCCAACGAAGACGGCCGGGACGAAATCTCTTTCACCGTGACGGTCAACGAACCGAGCGACATGCCCTTTTCGTGGAAATTCGAACGGGAATCTTACAGCATGTCTTCGGGCAGAACGATCCGCCTACTGCCTTACGGTATCGAAAACGCATTCGACGCCGTCTATACATGGAGCGTGGACGGCAACGAAAAACAGAGCGGCAAAGACCCGCTTTTCGTCTTTACGGCCGAAGAACGCGCCGAACCTTACCGCGTGACCGTAACGATGAAGAACGAATATACCGAAATCTCCCGCCCGCTGACCGTACGGGTAGCCGGTCCGGAGGGCACTTATTTCCGGCCGTCCGATGCAGTCAGCCAGATCAGTTTCAACAAGGTATATGAATTCACGCCGGCGCCCGGTCAATTCGTGAACGAGGACTACGACGCCTCGACCCCGGAACAGGCCTGCGCCTATGCCGAAGACCGGCTGTCGCACGAATACTACGTTTCGCTGGGAGGTTTCGGCGGATACATCGTTGTCGGTTTCGACCACAGCATCGTCAACGATGGGGGCTACAATTTCCAAGTACTGGGAAATTCGTTCAAAGGCTCGTCGGAACCCGGCGTCGTATGGGTCATGCAGGATGAAAACGGCAACGGCCTGCCCGACGACACCTGGTACGAACTCAAAGGAAGCGAATACGACAACCCGCAGACCGTACAGGATTACGAAGTGACCTATTACCGTCCCCGAAAAACGGGCCAGCCCGTACAATGGACGGACAACCGCGGCAAATCCGGCTCGATCGACTATTTGCCGGCCTGGCACAACCAGGATTTCTACTACCCGAACTGGGTGAGCGAAAACACCTACATCCTGCGGGGAACCTGCCTGCCGTCCAAAACGCGGGAAGTCACCCCAGGCTACTGGTCGAACGACGAATACGAATGGGGGTACGCCGATAACTTCAGTCCCATCGACCGGCTGACCGACGACGATAACCACGATGCGGGCGTCAACGCGAACCATTTCAGGATCGGCGACGCCGTCACTTTCGACCGAAAACCGGCCGAGTTGAAATACATCGACTTCGTCAAGGTGCAGACCGGCGTGAACGCCAAAGCCGGATGGCTGGGCGAGAACTCCACCGAGGTATTCGGCATCAGAGATTTCAATCTGATCAAATCCAAATAACAATCACCCTAAAAATCAAAAAACATGAAAAAACTATTCGGAATTCTCGCACTGGCATGCTGCCTGCTGAGCAGTTGCTCGAAAGACGACGAAAGCCCCTTCGAAGGGAAGGACAACCACATCCTCTCCTTCTCCCTGACGGTCGGCGGCACGACGTACGACGCCGCCATCTCGGGAAAAAAGATCGTAATCACGGTTCCCGTCAACGTCGACCTCACCGGAGCCACCGTAACCTACGAACTCTGCGAGCAAGCCACCGTATCGCCCGACCCGGCGACGATCGAAACGTGGAACGACGACCAACAATTCCGTATCAAGGCCTATAACGGCGCCACGGCGGATTATACGTACAGCGTATCGCGCACGGAGGTGAGCAATCCGGGCGACGTCGCGCTGCTGACCCAAGCCGACGTCGAAGCGCTGGGCCAAAGCGGAACGACCGTAATCGACGGCAACCTGATCGTCGGCACCGGCGCCCCTGCGGACGAAGAGACCGCAATCAAAGACCTGAGCCCCCTGCGTTCGCTGACCCGGGTAAATTACAACATCGTGATCAACAATTCCTTCGCAGGAGCGACCCTCGACGGACTGGACGGACTGACCAAAGCCGGAGGACTCTATATCGGCACGGCGAACACGGCCTGCAATCCGCAGGATACGCTCCGGATCGAATTGCCCGGATTGACGCAGATCGGAGACATCGTAATCAACAGTCCCCTGGTTGTCTCGTTCGCCGCTCCGCAACTGACCTCGGGTGGAAGTATTCTCTTCAATGCGCCGAACCTCGCTTCCGTCGATTTCGGCGCGCTGAAAAGCTGCGCGGGCGACATTGCGTTCAAAGGCTCCTCATCCGCCCCGAACCAACGGCTGACGGAAGCTCTCTTCCCGGCGCTGGTCTCCCTTTCGGGTTCCTTTTCGGTCGAATACCATTACGAACTGGCCAAACTGTCTTTCTCCGGACTGACCGCCGTCGGTGGCGATTTCCGAGTCGGTTCCGGAGCCCTGGGACGCATCGACATGAACGTCCTGGCGCAGCTCGAACTGCCGCGTCTTGTGACCGTCAACGGCTCGGTTACCATCGCGGCGAAACAAATGCCGTCCCTTTCGATGCCCGCACTGACCCGTACCGGGGGCTTCTCGTTTATCGGCGGGGACTACTATTCGGAAAGTCCTTTCACCACGCTCGAACTGCCGGCATTGGCCACCGTAGCGGGAACCCTGAAATTGGGACAGCTTAAAAAAATGGAATCCCTGAGCCTGCCGGCTCTAAAAAGCTGCACGAACATCGAGATCGACGCCCTGACTCTGGTTACGAGCCTCGACTTTTCGCAAATCGCCGACCTCGAAGACCTCAGCATCACGAGCGCCTACGAGCTTACCGATCTGAAACTCGCTTCCACGGTACACGGAGACGTATCGCTCAACGGCGCGCAACGGAATTATCTGGTGCGTTTCTCCGGCGTGGAGACAATCGAAGGCGCGCTCACCCTATCGAATTTCAAAGGCTCGGAAATCTCGCTGGACGGCATCAAACGCGTGGGAAGCTTTACCCCGGGTTCGTGCAGCGAACTGACGACATTATCGCTACCCGACCTGGAAATCGCAGACAGCCTATTTAAAATATTCTCTTTCAATAAACTGACCACCGTAAATGCTCCCGCGCTGACTCGTGCCGGCGACCTGAGCTTCGAATCCAATTACGAGCTGCAAAATCTCGAATTTCCGGTATTGCAAGAAGTCACCCGGACGTTCAATTACGAGGGCGCCTCGTGGGAATACGGACGCAGCCAGGTGAAAATAACCGGATTTCCCGGACTGTCCGCTCTGAAAAAAGTCGGCAAAATCACGATCAGCGGCTGCGGCCACCTGACCGACTTCACCGGATTGAAAAACACGCTGACGAGCCTGACGGCCGACGACTGGTCGGTAACGGACTGCGCTTACAATCCGACCTACGAACAGATGAAAAACGGAGAATACAAAAAATAACGCTCCGGTCCCTTCTCTCCTTACCCCGGCCGTTTCCGGCCGGGGTATTTTTTGCAATCCCGTCCTATTTTTCAGAAACAAACGCTTTGTTATAAAAAAAACGCTACCTTTGTGCCAGCAAAGGTTTTCGGCGTCGCACCTCCGGTCGCGACAACGAATGAAAAGGGAATGCCGTGCGAATCGGCAACAGTCCCCGCTGCTGTAAGTTTCTGTTCCGAAAGGAATAAAATGTTTCGACACTCTTGGCCACTGACATCGAGTCGGGAAGGCGCCGAAACGGGAACGAGTCAGAAGACCTGCCTCTGCCTTACGGATTTTACAGTCTGCGGTGAACAGACGAAAATCGACGGAATTTCCGGCTGACCTATTTGCGCACGATGCCGCCCGCTGTAAAACCGAATTGGATTTTTTAACGATCAACGAGCGGCATGGAACGTATTCCTCCCATTTGTCTCTTCCTGTTTATGTGTTGCCTGACACCGGCGGCGCTTTATGCGCAGAACGGATCCGACAGTCTGACACGCAAAGCGTATCCGGACAGCCTACGCCATTACAGCATCGACGAGGTGACCGTATACGGACAGAACCAACCGTCCCGGATCATCCCCGCCCAGGAACTCTCCGGCAAAGAACTGCAGCGACTCAACGCCCTGTCGGTCGCCGATGCGGTACGCTATTTTTCCGGGGTGCAGATCAAGGATTACGGCGGAATCGGAGGACTCAAAACCATCAATATCCGCAGCATGGGCACCCAGCACGTCGGCGTTTTCTTCGACGGCATCCAACTCGGCAACGCACAGAACGGGCAGATCGACCTGGGACGCTTTTCGCTGGACAACATGGAATCCATTTCGCTGTACAACGGGCAGAAAAGCGCGGTATTCCAGCCGGCTAAAGATTTCGCATCGGCCGGTTCGATTTACATGCAGACGCGAACGCCCCGTTTCGACCGGGACGGAAAAAACAACCATTTCGGCGTGTCGATGAAAACCGGCTCTTTCGGCACGGCCAACCCGTCGATCCTGTGGGAACACCGGTTCAACGACCGGCTCAGCAGTTCGTTCAACGTCGAATACCTGTACACCACGGGCCGCTACAAGTTCAGCTACACGAAAAAAAACGGATACGACACGACTGAAGTGCGCCGCAACGGCGACGTGCGCGCCCTACGGGCCGAAGGCGGCCTTTTCGGCCTGGTACGCAACGGCGAATGGAAAGCGAAAGTCTACTTTTACAACTCGGAACGGGGCTACCCGGGCGCTTCGGTGCGACAGGAACCCGGACGGTTCCGGCACGAAGACCGGCAGTGGGACGACAACTTTTTCGTACAGGGTTCTTTCCGGAAAACCTTCAGTCCGTTTTACAGTCTGTTGCTGAACAGCAAGTACGCCTACGATTACCTGCACTACCTGTCCGATCCGCGCCTCGACGAGAGCACGATGTATGTCAACAACCACTACTACCAGCAGGAAACGTATTTATCGGCAGCCAACGAATTTACGTTTTTCAAATGGTGGAAAGCCAACCTCGCCGCCGATTTCCAATGGAACACGCTGGACGCCGACTTGGTCGATTTCGTCTATCCGCAGCGCTATTCGGTACTGACGGCCGCGGCGACCTCGTTCGAATTTCCCCGGGTCAAAGTGCAGGCAAGCCTGCTGCACACTTATGTCCACGACCGGACGGAAGCCGTCGGGGGAAGCGCCGGCGACAAAAGCGAATTCACGCCCACCTTCGTAGTCTGGTACAAACCGTGGAGTCGGCCGGAGCTGAGTTTCCGCGCATTCTACAAACGGATTTTCCGGATGCCTACGCTGAACGACCTGTACTACACGTTCATCGGCAACAAATACCTGAACCCGGAATACACCACCCAATACAACCTCGGCGTCACCTATGCGAAAAATTTCGACGGCGTCCTGCGGCGGATCGACTTCCAGGCGGACGCCTACTACAACGAAGTGGACGACAAGATCGTCGCCATGCCCACCAGCAACCAGTTCCAGTGGACGATGATCAACCTCGGTCGCGTGGAAATACGAGGGATCGAAACGACCGTGCAGACCAACTGGCTGTTCGGTCCGGTAACCTTCAACGCCCGGCTGAACTACACTTACCAGAAAGCCCAGGACGTCACCGACCGGACGAGCGAATGGTACGGCGGCCAAATCCCCTATATCCCGTGGCACAGCGGTTCCGCCGTACTGAATCTCGGCTACCGGGGATGGGATCTGAATTACAGCTTCCTTTACACCGGAGAACGCTACGAATCCGTCGCGAACATCCCCGAAAACTACGCGCGGCCGTGGTACACGCACGACATGGCGCTCTCGAAATACATCCCGTTCAAAAAAACGGCGCTGCGCATCACCGCCGAAGTGAACAACATCTTCAACCAGCAATACGAAGTCGTACAATGTTACCCGATGCCGGGCACGAATTTTAAAATCAAAATAAACTTTACGTTATGAAAAAACATTTGACAAAATCCCTGCTGCTTTTGCTGCTCAGCGCAGCCGTCTGCAGCCTCAACTCCTGCCGGAAAGAAGAAACGGGCACCCCTTCGTCCGGTTCGGGCGGCGGAGAGGGAGAGACCGCCGGTACGGTGAAAGGATTCTTCCTGCTGAACGAAGGCAATCAAGGCAGCAACAAGGCCTCGCTCGACTATTTCGACTACGAAACGGGCGTCTACACAAAAAACATCTACCCCGAGCGGAACCCGGGCGTAGTCAAGGAATTGGGCGACCTGGGCAACGACCTGCAGGTTTACGGCGAAAAGCTGTATGCCGTGATCGGCGGTTCGGGACTGGTCGAAGTAATGGATGTCAACACGGCCAAGCACGTGGGGCAGATCTCCGTTCCGAGCGGCCGCCGACTCGCATTCAAAGATCAGTACGTCTACATCAGCTCCTACGCAGGCCCGCTTAATTTCGATCCGAACGCCCGGAAGGGTTACGTGGCCCGGATCGACACGGCGCAACTCGGGAAAGTCGATACCTGCGTGGTCGGCTATCAGCCCGAAGACATCGTCGTCTCCGGCAACAAACTTTACGTTGCCAACTCCGGCGGATACCGGGCTCCGGTCTACGACAGCACGGTTTCGGTGATCGACCTGAGCACATTCAAGGAGATTTACAAAATCAACGTAGCGATCAACATACAGAAGATGAGGCTCGACCGTTCGGGCAACCTCTGGGTGTCGACCCCGGGGAACTACTACGACATCCCGTCGCGGACTTTCGTGATCGACACGAAAACGGACAAAGTGACCGACACGCTCGAAGTGCCGAACGCCAACATGGCCCTGCGCGGCGACTCGCTGCTACTGTACAGCGCCACCTGGGACATGACCACCGGAAAAAGCGCCTATTCGTTCACTTTCATAGACACCCGGACGAAAAAAGACGCCGGGCAGAATTTCATCAAGGACGGAACGGATAAAAATTATACCGCAGCCTATGAAATCGCGGTCAACCCGGACAACGGAGACTTTTTCGTCACCGATGCGAAAGACTATATAACGCCCGGAAAGATCTATTGCTACGGTTCCGACGGACGCACCAAATGGTCGGCCACCACGGGCGACATTCCGGGGCACATCGCATTCACGCATAAAAAGCTGCAACCGCTGAAATAACGGCTCCCACCGCAAAACGACGAGCTCCGGAACCTCCGTTCCGGGGCTTTTTTCCGTACCGTCCGCCGCTTTTCCCGCAATAAACCGTATTTTTGTAAAAACACGACGATCATGGGCAACAAAGGATACATCCATGTGTACACCGGGGACGGGAAAGGAAAAACGACGGCCGCTTTCGGGCTCGCGGTACGGGCGCTCTGCGCCGGAAAAAGCGTCTACGTCGGACAGTTCGTCAAAAGCATGGCCTATCACGAAACGAAAATAGCGGAAATGTTCGACAAACTCCGGATCGAGCAACTGGGTCGCGGCTGTTTTATTCGCGAGGAGCCGGAACAGACCGATATCCGGATGGCCCGCGAAGGACTGGACAAATGCGCCGCGCTGATGGCCGGCGGCGACTACGACGTAGTGATACTCGACGAACTGACCATCGCCCTGCACTACGGACTGCTGACCGTCCGGGAAGTGCTCGAAGCGTTGGACCGCCGCCATCCGTCCGTCGAAATCGTCATCACGGGCCGTTACGCCCCGCAGGAACTGATCGACCGGGCCGACCTGGTAACCGAAATGCGCGAAATAAAACACTATTACCGGCAGGGCGTACGCTCGCGCGACGGGATCGACAAATAGCGACTCCGCACGCACGGAAAAACGATTTTCAAATTGAAAACAACGCGGCAACCCGTAAGCGAAGCCGCGCGGGAATTTTACTCCTCGACCTGCTGCATCTCGATCAGCCGGGCATAGATGCCGTGCCGTTCCATCAGTTGTTGGTGAGTCCCCTGTTCGGCGATCCGGCCCTTTTCGATCACGATGATCCGGTCGGCGTTGTGGATCGTGCTCAGACGGTGGGCGATCACCAGCGAAGTGCGCCCTTTCAGTAAGGCGTTCAAAGCCTCCTGCACCAGTTTTTCGGACTCGGTATCCAATGCCGAGGTCGCTTCGTCGAGAATCAGTATTTCCGGATTTTTCAACACGGCCCGCGCGATACTCAACCGCTGGCGCTGGCCGCCGGAAAGCTTCATGCCCCGGTCGCCGATGTTGGTCTGATAGCCGTGCTCGGTCTCCATGATGAAATTATGCGCATTGGCCACGACGGCCGCCTGGCGGATCTCTTCGTCGGTGGCGTCCTGCTTGCCGAGCCGCAGGTTGTTGGCGATCGTATCGTTGAACAGGATGGTCTCCTGCGACACGACGCCCATATACTCCCGCAAACTTTCGATGTCGTACCGACGAATATCCACCCCGTCGATCAGGATCGCGCCGCCCTGTATGTCGTAAAAGCGCGGGATCAGATCCGAAAGCGTCGATTTGCCTCCGCCGGACGGACCGACCAGCGCAACGGTCTCCCCTTTCCGTATTTTGAAGTTAACGCCGCAAATTACCTCCTTATTACCGTAGGAAAAACGCACGTCGCGGAACTCGATTTCGTCGTGCAGTCCGGTCATCCGGACTGCATCGGGCGCATTGGTGATCTTGCTTTTCTCATCGAGCAGCGCCAGCACGCGCTCCCCGGCCGCAATCCCCTGGTTGATGTTGGCGAACGAATCGGTAAACGAACGCAACGGCCGGGTGATCTGCGTAAAGATCGACAGGTAGGCGACGAACGCGCTCGCCTCCAGATCGCCCGACAACACCAGGCTGCCGCCGTAGACCATCAACACCGCCGCCGCGGAAATCCCGAGAAACTCGCTCGTCGGCGACGCCAATTGCTGCCGCCGCGCCATGCTCAGCGAGATCCGCGAGAAAAGACCGTTGATATCGTGAAACTTATTGCGGATATAGTCGGTCGCATTGTACCCTTTGAGGATTTTGATCCCGGTCAGCGATTCGTCCATCAGGCTGACCATATCGGCAAAACGTTCCTGCGCAGCCGTAGCCGACTTGCGCAGCCGCTTGACGATCGAACCGATCACCAGCGCCACGACCGGCAGGAAAATCACCGAAAAAATCGTCAGCTTCCACGAAATCATCACCAACGCGATCAGGAAACCGACGATCATGAACGGATCGCGGAACGCAACCAGCAGCGTATTGGTGATGCAGAACTGCACGACCTGCACATCGGACGAAATTTTCGAAATGATGTCCCCCTTGCGCTCGTTGTTGAAATAACCGACATGCAACCCCATCACGTTATCGTACACCCGGTTGCGGAGCCGCTGCAACGAACGCACGCGCATGGTCTCCATCACGCGCTGTCCGAGATAACGGAACAGGTTGCTCAGAAACGACATCAGGATGATGAATACGCTGAGGAAAATCAGCACATCCATTTTCGAATAATCGGTTCCGAAGACACGGTATATCAAAAAGTTGACGAGGCTCCTGAAATAATCCGTATTCAACGCGAACGACGGCAGCGCGGTCACCGGCTCGAGCAGTTGGTCCTCAACGAACAACGTGTTGAGCAACGGCATGATCAGCATGAAAGTGAACGTATAGAATATCGTGTAAAAAAGCGTGTAGAAAAAATAAGGGATCGCGTACTTTTCGATGGGTTTCGCAAAGCCGAGCAGCCGCCAATAGGTATTCATTCGCTGGATTTCATTAGATTACTTCGGACAAAAGTAATCCATTTTCCGATATATCCTTTATCTATTTTGCCGGAAAGCTGCCTGTTTTAGGGTAAAATTCGTAAATTTGTCTGCTGAAATCTCCGGGATTCACCGATTCCCGGCATGTCGAATCCGGACAACACATTCGCATTCAACCGAATCTGTTGTCGATAAACGGCGCGTTGCGCCAAACGTTTAATTATGGAAACTGTTGTCAGTGGAATACGGTCTACCGGAAACTTGCACCTCGGAAACTATTTCGGGGCGCTCAGGAACTTTGTCAAAATGCAGCACACGGAACGGTGCTTTTTCTTCATCGCCGACTACCATTCGCTGACGACGCATCCGGATCCCAACATGCTGCACGTCAACGTCAAGAACGTGCTGTCGGAATACCTTGCCGCAGGGCTCGACCCGGAGGCTGCTACGATCTACGTGCAGAGCGACGTTCCCGAAGTAGCCGAACTGTCGCTGCTGCTGAGTATGCACGCCTATGTCGGCGAGCTGGAACGCACCGCTTCGTTCAAAGACAAGATCCGCAAGCACGCCGACAACGTCAACATCGGTCTGCTGAGTTACCCGGTATTGATGGCCGCCGACATCCTGCAGCATCGCGCCACCCGCGTACCGGTAGGCAAGGATCAGGAGCAACACCTCGAACTGACACGCCGGTTCGCACGCCGGTTCAACCAGCTTTACCAGGTCGAATTTTTCCCGGAATGCCAGCCTTACACGTTCGGCGGCAACCTGGTAAAAATCCCCGGACTGGACGGAAACGGCAAAATGGGCAAATCGGAGGGCAACGGTATTTTCCTATCCGACACGGACGAGGCGATTCGTAAAAAAGTAATGAAAGCCGTGACCGATTCGGGCCCGACCGCGCCGGACAGCCCGATGCCGGAGGTGATCGCCAACCTGTTCACGCTGCTGAAAGCCGTTTCGACCGAAGATACGGTACGGCATTTCACCGACCTGTGGAACCGCTGCGAGATCCGCTACGGCGACCTGAAAAAACAGCTCGCCGAAGACATGATCAAGGTCGTGGCCCCGATCCGCACCCGCATCCAAGACATTATCGGCGACGACGCCTACTTGAGCCGGGTCGTCAAACAGGGCGCCGAAAAGGCCCGCGAAAGTTCGAGCCGGACGTTGTCGGACGTTCGCCGGATCATGGGTATCAAACCGTTCTAAACCGCAATCCCTTAAACTCTGCGACGGCCATGCCTAAGCTGAGAAACAAAATAGCGCTGCTGTACCGCTACCTGATCATCGCTACCAAGCGGCTGACCGATAAACAGTTGATGATTCTGCTCGCGATCGTGGTCGGTCTGGCGGCGGGGTTCGCTACGTTCGTATTCGAACGGGCGCTGATGTTTTTCCGCTTCGTGCTGACCAGCTGGTTCGACATCGACACGGCCAGCGTTTTCTACCTGTTCTATCCGGTCATCGGAATCATCATCGCCACACTGTTCGTCAAGTACGTCGTGCGCGACAACATCAGCGAAGGAGTGACCCGCGTACTGTACGCGATGAGCAAAAAAGGGTCGCGCATCAAGCCGCACAACTGCTATTCGTCGATCGTCGCGAGTTCGGCGACGATCGGTTTCGGCGGTTCGGTCGGCCCGGAGGCGCCGATCGTACTGACCGGAGCGGCCGTCGGATCGAATATCGCCCGCTTCATGCGACTCAATTACAAGAACATCACGCTGCTGCTGAGTTGCGGCGCGGCGGCGGCCCTGTCGGCCGTATTCAAGGCGCCGATCACCGGAGTCGTCTTCGTGTTGGAGATACTGATGCTCGACATCACCGTCGCATCGATCATCCCGCTGCTGATTTCGGCCGTGACCGCCACGACGCTGATGTTTTTCCTGAACGGTTTCGATCCGGTTTTCAACCTCAATATCCTGCACTCGTTCGAACTGGAACACCTGCCGTACTACATCGTCCTGGGCCTGATATGCGGGCTGATGTCGTACTATTTCACACAGATCAACTCGAAAATCGGGCAATTGTTCGCCCGGATCAAAAGCATGTACCGCCGTTGGATCGCGGGCGGCCTGATCATCGGCGTCCTGATTTTCCTGTTTCCCCCGCTTTACGGCGAAGGGTACGAATCGCTGGCCGATCTGATGCACGGAAACGTCGATGCGCTGTTCAACAACTCAATGTTTTTCCAGTACCGGGGCATCGGCTGGGTCGTCATGCTGTACCTGATCGCCACGCTGTTTTTCAAGGTGGTCGCGATGTCGGCCACCAACGGAGCCGGAGGGGTCGGCGGCTCGTTCGCCCCGTCGCTGTTCGTAGGCGCTTTCACCGGCGCGACGATGGTCTATGGGCTGAACTATTTTTTCGGACTCGAACTACCGATCATTCCGTTTACGCTGGTGGGCATGGCAGGAGTCATGTCGGGCGTAATGAACGCCCCGTTGACGTCGATCTTCCTGATCGCCGAACTGACCAACGGCTACGCGTTGTTCGTCCCGCTGATGCTGGTCGCCGCGCTCTCTTTCGCGCTGGACTACTACCTCGAACCCTATTCGATCTACACGAAAAAGCTGTCGCAAAGCGGCGAACTGCTGACCCACAACAAAGACCGTTCGGTACTGGTATTCCTCGATCTGCCCGCCTTGATGGAGACCGATTTCTACAAAATCTCGATGAACACGACGCTCGGCGACGTCGTGAACCTTATCGCTACCGTCCACCGGAACATTTTCCCGGTGGTCAGCAAAGACGGCACCCTGCTGGGCATCGTTCAACTGGACGACCTGCGGGCCGATATGTTCTCTCCGGAAAAATACGGGACGACGATCGACCGCTACATGATCGCGCCGCCCGACCTGATCTACCAGAACGAGCAGATCGGCAGCGTACTGGACGCTTTCGAAGATTCCAAAGCCTGGATGTTGCCGGTCGTTACGACCGATAAGAAATACCTCGGATTCATTTCCAAATCGCGCATTCTGGCCGCGTACCGCGAACAACTCCGCGCAATCAGCGAAGAATAATCCATCGGAAAACAAACAAAACCGATCCGTCCGCCTTACGGAAACGTCGCGCGAACCGGCCCCGATCTAAATTAATCTCATTTTTTTTACATTCTCTTGTTCATTTTATTTTTTTTATTTAATTTGGTCCGAAAGAAAATTTTCATTAATTATGTCTATTATCAATAACTATTTTATAGTTCGTAAACAGCACGGAACGAACACGTCGAAATAAAACCAATATCCTATTTTGTTTAACTAAAACACACTGATTATGAAAAATTACCTAAAACTGAGTGCATGGTTGTTTTTGATTCCGGCACTGATGTTTTCATCGTGCAAGGACGACGACAAATCGGACGGCGACCCGTTGCTGGCTCCGAGAAACCTTGTCGGACTGGCCGGCGACGGGCAGGTCATCCTGAACTGGGACGCTCCTTTGAGCGGCGAGGTGAAAGAGTACTCCGTAACCTGGACTCCGGGCAACGGCAGCGCTACGGTAAACGGCATGGCATACACGGCGACCGGACTGACCAACGACACCGAATACACTTTTTCGGTGAAAGCCGTCTACGCGTCAGGGTCGTCCGACGCCCTTACGGTCAAGAAAACGCCGAAAACCGAAGCGATCAACTACACGGCCTGCACGGACGTAGCAGCCCAGGCGGGCTATAAGGCGATCACGCTGACATGGGCCGTTCCGGAAATCGTTCCGAAAGCCGAATTGTCGGGTTATACGATTACCGTTGCGCCGGGTGAAATGGAACCGATCAAAGTTGCCGACCCGCAAGCCGTTTCAGCGGTTATCGACGAATTGGCCAACGGCACCGAATACACCGTAACGATCATCGCAGACTACAAAGACGGCGGCATGTCGGCAGGCGTATCGGTCAAAGCGACTCCTACCGAACTGATCTCAAAAGTCGAATCGGACAATGTCTCCAAAATAAGCTTCGACAAAGAGAATGCAGCCATCGAACTGTATTATACCAGACCGGTGGATGTAAAGGCCATTCCGGTAACCTTCACGCTGATCGAAGGCGCAACGATAGATAACGAGAGCGGCGCCGTAAGCAAAACGCTGAATCTGAAGGATCCCGCCACGGTCGACGTCGTTATGAACGATTTCACGGTTCCGTATCAGGTAACCGCCGTAGTCGATACGCTCGTAAAATCGCTCCAGGCATCCTACGACGGCACGACGGTCAACGGAAAAGTCGATCAAGCGACCCGAAAGATCCTGATCGACTTCGGAACGACCCAGATCGACAAATCGGCCATCGAAGTAACGATCGACATCTCCGAAAACGCAACGTTGGTAAATCCGTCGGCATCGCCGGCCACGATGAATCTGTCGAGCGAAAACGCCGCGATCAAACTGTCGGATAAATACGGAAACGAGGTATCCTACGGCGTAACCTGCCTGGGCGCGGATCTTCCCGTTGTGGAAGGATTCAACCCGAAGGACATTACCGGAAAAGACATTCCGGCCGATTGGGTACGCCTCAACCGGTTTAACGGCAAAGATATTCCCGCTACGATCGCAGTCTATGAAATCCCCGAGACCAATTCTTACGTGGTCATGTGGAAAAAAGGGTCCGATTTCACGACCTACCACCTGGGAAAAGACGCTGTTCCCTTTGCGGATTACAAAGCGGATTATGCGGATGAAAACACCATCCTGGTGTCGGGAACGCCCAACCTCCAGAACGCATTCCACGCCTCTCAGGTCGTCGTAAAAGGCGGTCAGGGTCCGATGTTCGCCAAACAGACTAACGGCAACTGGGTACACTATACCGGCGACTGGGACGGCGACACGTTCTTTAACTTCGACACGAAAGAGAATCCCTGGCCTGTAGTTGAAGGATTCACCGGTAACGGATTCTACCTGAATCCGGGAGCGCCGAACGGATACACGTCGGCTGCGCCGCACACCACCACAAAGAAAACGCAGTGTTTCTTCGCATATCACGGGGAACCCTCCGATGCCGACCTGGCCGGATTCTTCGTCTCCGGCACTGCCTCTTTCACCCAAGACGAAGTCTGCGAAAAACTGATCAGCATCGGGCTTACCAGAGGATTCCCGATCAACTCGATCGACCAGACTACGGATAACATGAACGTAGGTCTCACCATCAATGGAGGAGATGCCGTCAACATCACCGTATCGGGAGGTCTTGATCCGGTATATGCCGTAGGAATCAGCGAAACGAAATAATCTTTCTATCCATTTTCAAAAAAGAGGAAGCGCAAGGCTTCCTCTTTTTTTAGATCCCATATTTCGCTTCATTCGCTGAAATCGGGAGCTCCGAAAACGTAACTTTCCCGGTACCGGTAGCCGACGACCGCCATCAACAGCACGATCGCAGCGTTCAGCACGAACGGGAAATCGGCCGAACCGGACTTCCCGAACAGCCCGGTCAGCAGATCGACGATAAAAGGGCACAGCAGGATCGCCAGGTAATTGACCGACATCACCAGCGCCAGCGCCAGCGTCGTATTTTTCGAATCGGCCGTCCGGACGCTCTTGTCGTAAACCAGCGGCTGGATAACCCCGTAGCCGATCCCCGCGACGAAACATCCCAACCCGATCGTCCACTCGTATTTGAACAGGTAGATTAGCAGCAGCCCGGCGCAAATCAGCAGCAGCGGCAGGAAAACGGTCGCATTCTTCAATTTGCGGATAATCCAGGTGATAAACAGACCGGGCAGCATGATCGCCAGGAAAAAAAGCGAAATCATCACGCCGGAAGCCGAACTGCTCAGCGTATAGTGCTGCATCAGGAAAGGCAGGTTGAACGTGACCACGAGTACGACGTAAGTAGCCAAAAAATAGAGCAGCATCAATCCTACGAGCCGCGGCACGTCGATCCCGGGCAACCATTTTACAGCCCCGATAGCCGCATCCGTCGGAGAAGCGGGAACCGCAGGTATCGTCGCGGCCTCCCCCCGATCCGGCTTGTATTTCCGCAACGAAAGCGTCATCAGCAGCGCGACTCCGGGCAGCAGGTAGACCAGAAACGGGTAATGCCAGTCGACCGTCGCCAGCCAGCCGGTCAGCGACGTGGCGAGCACCAGCGTAACGTTGCTGATCGACGAACTGATCCCTAGCTGACGGGTACGGTAGGCTCCGGTGAAATGGTCTGCGATCAGTCCGGTCGACAGCGGGATCACCATCCCAGCTCCCACCCCGAGCACGCAGTTGATAAAAATCAACAGCACGATGTTCTTTGCGAACAGGCTGAAAAAACCGCTGATGCAGAACAACGCGAGTCCCGTGTAAAGAATCAGCAGCTTGTTCCTGCTCACCGACAGCTTACCGGCCAGCAGGACGAACGGAATGATCAGCAACGACGGCAGCGAGGTAAGCATCTGGATTTCGAGATCGGTCGCGTGTTTGAAAATTTTATCCAGATCGCCCAGAATCGGCGATATGGCCAACCCCGGCAGGGAAACCACCGCCGAAACCGACCAGATTGCCACCAGTACATTCAGGGGAATCGTACCCCGTCCCGTTTGTATTTTCAGCATAACCTTCGTCGCTAATTAAATAAGATTTAGAAATTGTACTGCACGATCGCCTGAACGCGGTTGGCGTGCCCCTGCTCCTTGTCCATGTTCCGGCGCGTTCCGTAAAGGTAAGCGGCTCCCAATTGACAACTTTCGGTCAGGTTATAGAACAGATTCACCGACAAGTAATTGGCTATCTGATAAGTATTCGCGTCGCGGTAGTCGTTCCGGCTGAAAACCTTCACGCCGCTGTAAGCCGCGGTGGCCAACCATTTCGAAGAGAACATGTACTGGGCCCCGGCGATCCAGCTCATCATCGGCAGCGCCTGCAGGCTGTTCGGCCGTTTGGGATTGACCACCAGGTCGAGTCCCGTGCCGGCTATATCCTGAATATAGGCCGCGATCCCTTCGCCGTAGAGGAACTGCATGTAGGTCGTCAGTCGTTTGCCGGCCTGGATCGAGCCGCTCAACTGGGTTCCCCATCCGAAAACCGATTTGGTGGCATCCGACTGGTCGTCGTAATAGAACATATCGCGGAAAATGGCCGATGCGCGCAAGTGGCTCCGCCCTTTGTTCCAGCTATACTGGAAATAGAGCGGGAAATCGGGCATCCGCTGCGGGATCGAACTCATATCGCTCGCCAGCGACGCGCTGAGATTCGGCATTTCGGCGGCGACCGCCATCGACCAGTGATCGTTGAACTTCCGGGTATAACGGATCATCGTGTTATACACCATCGGATAGCCGTTCGGTCCTTCGAAGTCTACCGTCGAAGGCGATGCCCCGAGGTCGCAGAACGTCGTGAAACGGCGTCCGATCGAGAATCCGGCCAGTTCGATATAAGCCATATTCAGACTGAACCCCAGGTTATTCGATTCCCGGAAATCGGCCTGAATGTAACCGACGATCGGCCCGAGCTTGCCGGCATGGGCGATCGCCTTGAAATACAGGGTAGAAGTCGACGGATCGAGCTGGAACTGCTGACGTTGTTTCGGCGAATTCGGCACGGGAATGGCCGACGTTACGAAATCGAGATCGTTGGCAATCCCGTCGAAATCGTACGAAAGACGCGTGTTCACGTTACCGCCGATACCGAAGATCATCTTCTGGTCTTTACCCGAAATGATGAACTTGGGCAGACCGGTCTGGCGAAACCCCTTTTCGATCGTCGAATAGTACAGATCGATCACCTGGGTCGCCGACATCGTGTCCACTTCGGCCCCCCGGCGGTTGATAAAAAGCACATCGGGTTTCGCATTGTTCTTCAGCACCTGGGCCTGCAGGCCCTCCGAAAAGAAACATGCGATGATCGCTGCTGCAAAAAGTATACAATGTTTCATAATTATGGAATTTAAATTGGTTTCGGGCATACGCGTCCTCGGACGGTCTCCGTAAACTCAATTATTGTGCCGATCCCCGCCCCGCAAATACGAAACAGGGCGTCCCGACAGGAACGCCCCGGATAATAAATTATTAAAGAATTACCGCTGTACGGCAACTCCGGCCGACAGCAACGCTTCGTCGGGAGCAAAAGGAATCGTCTCGAACTCCCGGCGGTCGCCGAACCCGAAACGCAGGTAGGTGATCGGCAGCCCTTCCTGCAAAAAGCGCTGTTCGTAAGTGGTTTTGATCGACAGCACCTCGTCGGCGAATCCCGTCCCGTAAATATCGTCGCAGCAGGCGGCGACCGGAAGTCCGTTGCCCCGGGCCAGATTTTTCGTATATTCGTGCAGGTGAACCGAATCGGTCTTCAGATTGATCATGCCGCCCTCGCGCAGAAAGCGGGCGTACATAGCCAGGAACTGCGGGGCGGTCAACCGTTTTTTGATCCGGTTTTTGTTCAGTTGCGGATCGGGAAACGTGATCCAGATCTCATCGACTTCGCCGGGAGCGAAACACGAATCGATGAATTCGATCCGCGTACGCAGGAAAGCCACGTTCTTCATTCCGTTCTCCGTCGCGGTCTTGGCCCCGCGCCACAAGCGGGCGCCCTTGACGTCCACCCCGATAAAATTCCGTTCCGGGAAACGCTCGCCCAACGCCACGGTATATTCGCCGCGCCCGCACCCCAATTCCAAAACGATCGGTCGGTCGTTCCCGAAAAAATCGCGGTTCCACTTCCCTTTCAACGCATAATCTTTCCGGAAAACCTCCTCGAACCCAGGCTGAACGACACAACGGAACGTGGCATTCTCCGCAAAACGTCTGATTTTATCTTTTCCCATTCGATCCTCTTCGACTGATCCGGAAACCGATCCGGTATTCCGGGAATCTCTACTCAATAAATATCCATTCCGACGGCAGCAACGCCCTCCACCTCTTCGCCGGGCATCAACGGCTCGAACTGAAACAGGTAACTGCCCGGCCGCGACAGGCACACCCCGCTGCGGTAAGCCTGGCTGACGTCCCGGTAAAGCCCCAACCCCGGATGCCCGTCCGGCACGTGCACCACCACCGTATCGCGCCAGCGATACCCGGCAGGCGTTACGGTGGTCACGGCCAATACCAACCGGTCGTAACTGAAATTACTGCCGTACCGCACGACGACATCCATCGTCCGCAGCGACGCGGTATCGGTATTCTCGAAACTGACGGCGACCCGCTCCGACCGGTTCCATCCGTACTGATCGGTTTCCGCCACCGAAGCCTGCTGCGGCGCGAGGCATGACACCATAGTCGCCAGGCAAACCAGTCCCGGCAACCTCCGGACGATTTTACTCGCCGGCGCCACCTTTTTCCTGTTTTCCGCCGCCGGACTGCTGTCCGTCGCGGTTCTGTCCTCCGTTCGGATTGCGACGGCGATTACGGCCGTTGTTGCGACGCGGCGCATCCTCGCGGGCCGCCGGAGCGCCCCCGGCCGCATCGGCCGGAACGCGCTGTTTGCGGGCAGGTTGCTGACCTGGCGCCGATTTATCGGAACGCCGGTTTTCCGGTTTCCCCGAAGCCGGCTTCTGCTCCCTCGCCCCTTTCGGCGATCCGGAACGGGTATCGCCGCTCTGACTCGCTCCGGTCGGCGCTTTCCGCTTTTTACGGTTTTTGCGCCGTCCTTGCTGCTTATCGAAACGGGTCAGGCTCTCTTCGCCCACCACGTTGGCAAACGTCGGTTCGATATCGACCGATACGGGCGAAGCGTCGCTCAACCGTTCCGGCTTGTTTCCTTTCTGGTTCATCCGGATCACCTCGCGCACCCGTTCGACCGGCAGCGCAACCAGATTCGCCTGCGATCCCGGATCCGTCGCAAACCACATCGTGCGCTCCAGAATATCGCTTTTCACCAGGAAGTAATCGCCTTCGATCGTCTGCAACGGCTGGTTGACGCGCGGGAAATCCTTGCGGGCGTCCAGGTACGTATCCAGTTCGTACACCAGACAGCACTTCAGCTTGCCGCACTGTCCGGCCAGTTTCTGCGGGTTCAGCGAAATCTCCTGATGCCGCGCCGAGTTGGTCGTCACCGATACGAAATTCGAGATCCACGACGCGCAACACAGCTCCCGGCCGCAGGACCCCAGCCCGCCGATGCGCCCGGCCTCCTGCCGCGCCCCGATCTGCTTCATCTCGACCCGGATGCGGAACTGCTCGGCGAAAACCTTGATCAACTCGCGGAAATCGACCCGTTCGTCGGCAATGTAATAGAAAATAGCCTTGATCTTATCGCCCTGGTATTCGACGTCGCCGATCTTCATATTCAGGTTCAGGCTGGCCGCGATCTGGCGCGAACGGATCATCGTTTCGTGCTCGAGACCGATCGCCTCCTGCCACTTTTCGATGTCGTAAGGTTTCGCCTTACGGTAAATTTTCTTGAATTCGCCGTTCTGCGGATTGAATCCCACGCGCTTCATCTGCCGGGCCACCATGTCGCCGGTCAGCGACACGATCCCGATATCGTGTCCGGGCGAAGCCTCGACGGCCACGATGTCACCGCGTTTGAGCGGCAGGCCGTTGACATTCCGGTAATAACTCTTCCGCGTATTCTTAAAGCGCACCTCGAAAATATCGTCCGGAAAAACTTCCGGCATGCCCTCGAGCCAGTCGTAGGCATGCAACTTAAAACAGCCCGAACAGGGCGACGCCGAAACCTCTCCGCCGCACCGGCAGAACTCGCAGCCCCGTCCGATGTCGAGCGTCGGTTTCGCATCTTTATTTTTACACTCTTTGCAATCCATCCGAATATATGTTGTTAGGCGCTTCCCGGATCATTTCCGGCCGGGAACGTCTTTCGTAAAAAGACCGGCCGGAGCACCGAAAGCACCGGTAATTTGCACCTTCTGCCCGCAATAGCACAAAAGTAATAAATTTTTCCGGATTGCCGTTTTCCCGGCGATCCGGAAAACGGAGAACCGTTTGCGAAAACCCGATTTTCGCTTATCTTTGGGAAAGCGGCACACCGTTTGCCGCGACGACTTTAAAAACTGCGCTTATGGAGATCATTCACGACACACAGCGCCGCCGGTTCGAAATCGACGGCGAAGGACACCGGGCCTACCTCGAGTACGTCCCGGTCGAAGGAGGGATCGACATCGTCCACACGATCGTATCGCCGATGCTCGGAGGCCGCGGCTACGGCTCCCGGTTGGTACGCAGCGCGCTCGACTACGCCCGCGACAACGGGCTGAAAGTAATCCCGTCCTGCTCGTTCGTCGGAGTCTATCTGGAAAGACACCCGGAGTACAAGGCACTGCTGTTTAAATAGGCTCTCCCGACCGGTTCTGTTGCGTATCGAAAAAACGCCGAAAAAAAAACAGATGGTACTCGACCGCGCTGCGCCAGTAATCGTGCGTATGTTGTCCGGGCCGCACGATGTAGTCGTGGGAAATATGATAATACAGCATCTGCTCGTGGAGCTGCCGGTTGACCTCGAAAAAATAGTCTTCCGTCCCGCAGTCGATCACGATAGCCAGTTGTCCCGGCTGCAAGCCGTAATCGACCGGCCGGGCTTTCGTCGAGGCCACCTCCCGGTTCGCATCGGTAAACGGCACCACGCGGTACAGTTGACTGAGTACGGTATGTTCGTCCCACACCGCCCGGTTTTCGGCATACGGACCGAGTTGCTCGCTGATTTTCCAATTGTTCGGGAAAGGCCGGATATCGACTCCGCCGCTCATCGACCCGCACGCGCCGAAAACGTCCGGATGCCGGAAAGCGAGCCATAGGGCGCCATGCCCGCCCATACTGTACCCCGTAATCGCCCGCCCGCGGCGGTCGGGCACCGTCCGGTAATGCGCATCCACATAAGCCACCAGTTCCGTCCCGACATAAGTCTCGTAACGGCTGCGGGGATTGACCGGACTGTCCCAATACCAGCTCGACTCGCCGTCCGGACATACGACGATCACCCCGAAAGCGGAAGCCGTCTGCGGCAGTTCGGGTTTCGTTTTACGCAACCAGCTGTCGTACCGATTATTATACCCGTGCAATAGATACACCACCGGGTAACGGCCGACGGCGTTCCGACCGTACCCGGCCGGCAGGATCACGACGTTTTTGATCTTCTTGTCCATCGAAGGACTGTAAACCTCCACCGTATCGACCGTCTGCGCCCGCACGGACGCCGCGGCCAACAATACCGCCGCAAACAGGACGGCGCATTTTCGCATACTTTTCATACCGATCATTCCGATTTTGTCGGCAAAAATAAGAATTTACCCTCGAACGGCATCGGATCGAAACGAAAAACCCGCTTCTGATGAAGCGGGTTTTTCGAAAACGGAACGCACAAACGTTACCACATATAGATCGCCACATCGCCCGGATCGACGTTCATCGCCGGAGTATAATCTCCGGCCGATACGATCGAACCGTCTTTCAGAATACGTTTTACGGACGGATCGGCCGAGAAGATCAGCCTCATCGGCTGCTGATAATCGCGGTTGACGATCACCAGGAACGTGCGACCGTCGTTTTCCAGCAGCGAAATCACGGCTCCCAACCCTTCCGTTTCGAGAACGTCGACCGGTTCGGGCAACTTGGTCAGCCGCTGCGTACCGCGCGGAATCGTTTTGCCGGTATGGCGCACCCATTTGACCTTCGCCCCGGCGAAAACGCCCGACAGCGCCTTGATCTCCCCGTTCACCTGCCGCACCAGATCATAGGCGACCGTCCGCCTGCCGTCCAGGCCGATCGGTCCGAACTCGTAGTCGAAACCCTCCGAATTCACGGGCGTCCAGTAAGTGAAATACTGCAGGCCTTGTGCGCCGTAAGCCAAGTCGCTGAACATCTGCAGCCGCAGCGTGGCGAGGGTCGGATGCGGGTATTTCCAATGCTTGGTAGCCATGGCGAACGCCCAGAAATCCTTGCCGGCCTTTTTCGATTCGTCCGAAAACTCCTCGAGGTTCTCGTACCATTCCGGCTTCATGCCGTCGTACGTGATCGGATAGTGGTCGAACGACAGGAACTGCATCGGCACCTCCCGATCGAACCGCGACACGTACTCGCGGTAACTTTGAACGCCCAGCGCGTCGAGATGCTCCTTGCCGCCGTTCGGGAACAGGTTCAAGTAACAAAAATGCTTGTCATCGACCGCCTGCACTTTCCGGGCCCATTCGCCCAATGCGGGGAAATCGCTGCTGAGCGGTTCGTCGCGCAGGAAATATCCGGCCAACGCCGGATGTTTCATAAAGCGTTTCACGGTAGCCTCCGTATCGTTGCGTAATTCGGGACAGGCGGCGATTATCTTAACCCCTACTTTTTGGGCCGCATCGAGCGCCTTCACGACCTCGTCCGCATTGGAATACCCCCTGAAATTGAGGGTAAATCCGGCGTCCTTGAGCTCCTGGAACCGTTCCACCTTAGCTTCGTCGGCCGGAATGCCGTACCAGGCCAAGATCGGAATCTCCTTCTGCGGCAGTTTCGGCTGGGCGCCGAGGATTCCGGCCCCCAGCAGCGTCGCGGCACAACACAGCAACAGCGTATTTATCCGTACTCTTTTCATCCTATTGCAGCATATAAATTACGGCATCCCCCGGCTCGACCATCAACGTCGAAGAGTAGAGCGACGCCGGAACGATCGAACCGTCTTTCAGAATCCGCTTCGCCGACGGATCGAGTTCGATATCCAATTGCATCCGGTCGTTGAAATCGCGGTTGACGATTACCAGGAACCGGTTGTCTCCGTTCTGCAATTCGGAAACAACGGCGCCGGTTCCGGTCGTTTGCAGCTTCTTGACCGACGCGGGCAGCTCCGCCAACGGAGTAGTTCCCTGCGGAATCGTATCGCCGGTATGACGTACGGACAGCACTTTCGCACCGAGGAACACGCCGGTAAGCGCCTTGATCTCACGGTTCAATTCCGTCACCTTGTCATAGACGTCGGTACGCTTGCCGTCCAGACCGATCGGCCCGTGGTGGAAATTCCAATTCGGGTTCTTTCCCGGAGTCCAGTAAGTAAAATACTGCAACCCCTGGGCCCCATAAGCCAGGTTGCTGAACATCTGCAACCGCATCTGGGCCAGATCCGGGATCGGATACGGATCGTGCGCGGTCGCCAGCGAGAAGGCCCAGAACGGTTTCCCGGCCAGGCGCGCTTCGTCCGAGAAGATCTCCAGGTTCTCGTAATAATCCGGACGCAGCGTCCGGCCTACGACCGGATAATGGTCGAACGACAGCAACTGCAACGGCACCTCCTGATCGAAGCGGTGCACGTAATCGCGGTAGCTGTCGGCTTTCAACGCCTCCAGGGAAGCGTACGTGGGCAGCAGGTTCAGGTAGCAGAAATGCGCGTCGTCGGTGGCGCGGATCCGTTTCGCCCACTGGCCCAGCTCGGCGAACGACTCGGTGTTCGGCTCGTCGCGCAGGAAATAACCCGCCGTCGCCGGATGGTTCATAAAGCGTTTCACGGTCGCTTCGGGTTCCTTTTCGAGCTCCGGGCACGAAACGATCAGTTTGACGCCGGCCGCCTGCGCCGTATCCAGCGCCCGCTGCATCGCATCGGCATCGGGGTAACTGGTAAAACTGTGTGTGATCCCGGTTTCCTTCATTTCGCGGAAACGTTCGAGCGTCGTACAGTCGGACGGGATGCTGTGCCAAGCCAGGATCGGCATTTCGCCGGTCGCCTGCAGTTTCGGCCAGACAGCCTGTTCCGCCGCCTGCTTCTGTCCGGAATTACAACATCCGGCCAGACCGGCAGCCAATAGAGACAGCAAGAAGATTTTTTTCATCGGTCTAAGTTTTAGTATTTTATGAATATTCTGATTTCAAATTTAATAAAATTTCCGCAATCGACGGAATAAACGTCTCATTTTTATCTCCATACAAAAACGGAGGCGTTTACATGCCTCCGTTTCCGTCGATCGCGACCGTCCGGGCTATTCCACCGTAAAGGTATATTTGCCCGAACGCACCGTATATTCGGCGTAATCGTCCTTCATGCCGTTATAAACGATATTCCCGTCTTTCTTACCGGTTCCGTCCGTGCGAACGGCCGAAGGGGCTTTCGCATCCGGTACGCACACCGTAGCCGTACAGCCTACCGGCACTTCGACCGTCATCGTAAACCGACCGCCCCGTTTGCTCCAGTCGACCGACGCTTGCCCGTAAGGAGTCGCCGTGGCGTACTTCGCCCAATCGATCTGTGATACCGGCTGCGGGCGAAACACGATATGACGGTAACCGGGCTGCAACGGGTCGGCGTTCAGGCCGGCCAGTTTGCGGTAGAACCAGGTCAGCGAACCGCCGAACATCGGATGGTTGCGCGAATTTTCGCCGTTCCACTGTTCCCAAGTCGTCGTGGCGCCCTGGTCGATCCAGTGACCGAAACTCGGATAGTCCCGTTTGTTCATCGCTTCGTAAGCCAGTTCGCCTAATCCGTTCTCGGCCAGCACCTCGAAGAAGAACTGGGTGCCGAAAATGCCGGTATCCAGATGACCTCCGTTGTCGAGAATATCCTGCCTGAGCGACGCCACTACCCGGTCGCGGTATTCGTCGGGAACCCCGATCCGCAATGCGAAAATATTTCCTCCGTAACGGCCGTAAGTTCCTTTCTGCGGATCGTAGAAACGCTTGTGGAAAGCGGCAGCCGTCCGGTCGGCCAGCTCACGGTAGGCCTTTGCATCGTCCGTCTTGCCGAGCGCTTCGGCTGCGCGGGCCGTGTAATCGGCGCAACGCCACAGGTAGAACGTATGCACCATTTCCGCAGGCGGAAAATCGAAGGCCGGACACCAGTCGCCGAGGTTCATCCACTGGTTCGGCGTTTGCATCAGCATGACGCCGTCGTCGCCCACCCAGTTCTGCATGAAACGGATCTGCTCCTTCATCGCGTCGTAATTGCCGGCCAGCAGGTCGCGGTCGCCGTAGTGCACGTAGAATTCCCACGGCATGATATTCATCGCGGCTCCCCACGCCACGCCGCCGCCGCAGCCGGGCTGCCACGGCGCGCCGTTGGGCACGTAACCCGTCTCCGGATTCTGCGCCCCCCACATGTCGCGGATCCACTTGTTATAAAATGCCGCGGCATCAAGGTTATGCATCACCGTCACACACGCAACCTGCCCGTCGCCCGTATAGGCCGAACGTTCGCGGTGCGGGCAGTCGCTCGCCACGCTGCCGTGCATGTTGTCGGTCTGGCTGCGCCACCAGATCCGATTGATCGTATTGAACAGCGGATTGGAGCACTCGAAACGGCCGGTCGTAACCACGTCCGAATATACCGCCTCGGCCGTCACCTGTTCCGGACGCAGTTCTCCGGGCCAGCCGCTGAGTTCCACTTCACGGAATACATACCACGTAAAACGGGTGTGATACGACTCGGGGCCGCCGCCCTTCATCGTATAGCTGTTCGAACCGACCGGAGATTCGCAGATATAACGGATATCGATCTTCTGCCCGGGTTCGCCCCGAACGTCTTTCAGATGCAGCCAGCCCGAAATTTCCTGTCCGAAATCCACTTTGTAACGACCTTCGCCGAGTTTTTCGATCTTCACCGGTTCGAGCCGTTCCATCACCCGGTCGGGCGGACCGTTCTGCGCGACGAGCTTCCCTTCCGGCGCTTTGCGCAACGCGACCGGCTGCCAGGCCGAGTCGTCGAATCCCGGAGCGCACCACCCCGGTTGTTCGCGGCGGGCGTCGTACTGTTCGCCGGAATAGACCCCGTCGGAGACGATCGCGCTTTCGGACGCTTTCCACGACCCGTCGCTCAGAATCACATCCTGCGTCCCGTCCGTATAGGTTATATGCAGTTCCCCGAAAAAGCGGGGCGATCCGAACGCCATTACCCAATGGATCTTCGCATTGTAGAAACCGTTGCCGAGAATCGCTCCGAGCACGTTTTCGCCGCGGCGCACCCGGTCGGTCACGTCGTATCCGACGTACATCACCCGGTACTCCCTAAAATTATCCTCGACCGGAATCCCGCGTTTTTCGAGTCCGGGACGCTTGCCGTAATTGGTCTGGTTCGGGGCCAGCACGTCGTCGCCAACCTTTTCGCCGTTCATATACAACTCGAAATAACCGAGGCCGGTTCCGTAGAAGTAAGCCGAAGAGACCTCCTTATCCACGCCGAACGACTTGCGCAGCAACGGGGCCGGAGGCGGCACGTCCTGACTCAGAGCCTCCAGCGACTCCTCGCCCTGCCACGGCGCGCCGATCCAGCGGCATTTCCACTCCGACGGATCGAGGATACCCATATTCCAGCGGGCCGGCTCGCTCCACGCCGACACGTTGCCCTTCCCGTCCCACACGCGCACCCGCCACCAGCAGGTCTCGCGCGACTGCAACGGCTTTCCCGCATATTTCACCAGCGTGGACTGCGGACTTTTTACTTTCCCGCTGTTCCACAGATCGGCCGTCCCGTCCCGCAACGCTTTTTCGGTAGAGGCCACCTCGATCTGGTATGCCCGCTGCTCCTGGCCGCGAAGGCCCGCGGCAGCGGTATTGATCCACGACAAGCGGGGATGCCGCGCGTCTACGACCGACGGGTCGGTCTGGTATTCGCAGGTCAGTTTTCCGGGAACGATTCCGGCGCTTCCGCGCGCCGCGGACGACGCGCCGGAAACGACCAGACAGGCCGCCAGTAGCAGGCCCGCAACTTTTGCACTCGGTTTTTTCATAAATTCAATTCGGTTATTTAGGTTTTCCGCATCCTCCCGCGGTCATAAAATCGGGGAGTTCGACAAAATTACCATTTTTCGCGGATTTTCCGAACGATTTCGACAGGCATAAAAAAACGGAGGGAAAAATTTCCCTCCGACAAACATTATTTTCGAAAACAGCGACGAAGCTTTCGAAATACCCTACCACTCTTCGCCGTCCGGATCGGGCTTTCCCGGCAATCCGTCGCGAAACCCCATCGAAGCGTGCGTCCCGTCACAGTACGGCTTGTTGGACGACTGGCCGCAACGACACAATGTCACCCGGTTGCGGATCTCGTAGACAAACCCGTCTTCGCGTTGAATCGGAATGCCGCCGCACACCCACAACGCGCCGCTGCACCCGCGCTGCGGATCTTCCAACAGGCCGAGCGAAGGTTCGAAATGCGGTTCGTGCGGATGGCTGGAGTCGAGCCACGCCGAAAGACGTCCGGCCGGACAACGGTCCGCCTCGCGGATCGTCAGGTCGCGGGCGCGTTCGCCCTCCTCCTCTACCAGATTCCACACCTGCCCCTTTGCATCGCAGAAACGGGCGAAAGCGCAATACTCGCGGTTATCGGTCAACGCCACTTCCGGACCGCCGAACGACTCGGCTTCATCCAGCAGCGGTTCTTCCGATGCGGTAAGCGACGGGTCCCAGTCGGTATGCACGTGCGAACCGTCGCAGTACGGCTTGGTCTTCGACGCGCCGCAACGGCACAGCGCCGTCGGTTCGTCTTGGGTAGCATACTCTTTGCCCGCCTTGTAATACCAGATTTCGCCTTCGCGATTCGGCAACATGAATTGTTGTTTCAGCGGCGGCTGTCCGTAAACCAGATAGGGCCCTTCCTCCATAACGGTGATATGAAACCGGTCGGGGGCCACTTTCGTGCCCGGTTGTACATTGAACTTTTCCATGTGATTGATGTGTTTAAAAATCGTTTACGGATTTTCGAACGTGCAACAATCATACCCGTCGGCCGGAAGAGGGATAAAATACGCGTCTTTCGCTGCGCAGGAACAGAATCGCTACAACGGCCGCCAGCAGGTCGGCGGCCGGGATCGATAGCCACACTCCGGTCAGGCCGAACCAGCGCGAAAAGAAATAGAGCGCCGGGATCAGGAAAATCACCTGCCGGGACAACCCCATGAAAACGGCCTTCTGAGCCTTGCTGATCGACTGCAGGAATACCGAAACGACGATCTGAAAACCGTCCAGAAACAGCAGGCAGTACCCCAGCCGCATCCCGTGCACGGCCATAGCCGTCAGATCGGGATCGTCGGTAAAAGCCCTGACGAGCCAGCGGGGAAACAGTTCGGAAGCGAGGAAACCGACCGTAACGATCAGCGTGGCGATCCGGATCGTCAGCAGCAGCACATCTTTGACCCGTTTGTGTTTTCCGGCGCCGTAATTGAAGCCGACGATCGGCTGCATCCCCTGGCAAAGCCCGAGCACGCACATCACGATCAGCATACCGAAACTGTTGATGATGCCGAATGCCCCGATCGCCAGGTCGCCCCCTTCGCGCACCAGTTGGTTGTTCATAATGATGTTGACGACGCTCGCCGCCAGGTTCATCAGGAACGGGGCCATGCCGATCGAAACGATGTTGCGGATGATCCGGGCTTTCGGCCGGAAGCAGCCGACCCGGAAATGCACCTGGTGTTTGGTGTTGAAAAAGTGACTCATCACGAACAGCATGCTGACAAACATCGAGATGACCGTCGCGACGGCCGCCCCCTCGATCCCCATATTCAATCCGAAAATGAAGATCGGATCGAGGATCACGTTCAGCCCGACGCCGATCAGAATCGTGTACATCGACTTGCGCGGATAACCGGTGGCCCGCATCACCCCGCTGAAACTGTAACTGAGGTTCGACAGGACGCTCCCCGGAATCACGATCCGCAGGTAATCCTTCGCATACGGGATCGTCTGCGCGCTGCCGCCGAACGCCAACAGGATATCGTCCAAGTAGAGCATCGAAAAAGTAATCAGCACCGCCGAAAACAAAAACGTCAGCACGAAAGCGTTCCCCAGGATATTACGCGCCCAACGCACATCATTCATTCCCAGCACGATGGATATCCGAGCCGACGCGCCAACGCCGACCAGCGTACCGATCGCCATCACGAGCGTCATCAGCGGGAAAGTCAACGCCAGCCCCGAAATCGCCAACGGGCCCACGCCCTGCCCGATAAAAATTCTGTCGACGATGTTGTACAACGACGCCATCACCATCCCGATCACCGCCGGAATGGAATAATCGAGTAATAACTTCCCTACGCGCTCCGACCCGAGCCGGGCCGTCGCTTGATCCATCTGCACTGCCATATTTCGTTTTTTTCTGATACGCCGTTCCGGAGAGGACGGCCGAGACGGGACAAAGATACCGAATTTCAACCGAAAAATCCGCAATTTCACCTATAATATATTGCATATTCCACAGAAATGATTAGTTTTGTATGCGTAGGGCCGTATCATACAAGTACTAACGAATTCTATTCGGAAATCATGAAATCCGTAAAAGTCCTGCCGACGCTGTCGATCCTGTTGCCGGCGGTTTCCGTTGCGCAGGCGGCGCGTCCGCTGCGGGGAATCCGCATCGTCAGTCCGGCAAATCCCGTAACGATCTACCTGAACGGCGAGCGGGTCTTGTCCGTCACCAACAGTTGTTTCATCGCCAACCTGAAAAGCGGCGACTGCCGGATCGAGGCCTACGACGGGTACGGCGACAATAAACGCGACGGCAGTCCCGTTTTTTCAGAAATCGTACGTCATTCGGGCCGCGAGGTCACCGAAATCAGCGTCGAAAACCGTAGCCGGGCCTGTTCGAACGTTCCGGCGATCGGCCGGGCGCAGTTCGGCCGGCTTGCTGAACATGATCCGGGAAGAGGCGTTCGACGCCAACAGGAACACGCTGCTGTCGACGCTGAAATTTTCGGGAAGCAAAAGCGAACTGAAAAATTTTATCGGCGGTCTATAAAATCCGGCGCGGCTCACCGGCCCAGATCGACCTCGCCGACCATGTTCATCAGGGTACGCACGCGGGCGGCGCGGCGCACCATGTAGTTCGAAGGATTCTGTAGCCGCATCCGCAGCGGATTCGGCAGCACGGTGGCGATCATCGACGCCTCGTAACGGTTCAGTTCTTTGGCACTCTTACCATACACCTCGCGGGCGGGAGCTTCAACCCCGTACATGTTCCGGCCGGTCTCGATGACATTCAGGTAGGTTTCCATGATACGGCGTTTGCTCCAGCAGCACTCGATCAGCACGGTGTAATAAGCCTCGAACCCCTTTCGCAGCCAGGTGCGCGAAGGAAAGCAGAAAACGTTCTTGGCCGTTTGCTGCGAAATGGTGCTTCCGCCGCGGAGGCGCTTACCCTCGCGGTTCTCGTCGAGCGCCTGGTTGATCGCCTCCCAGTCGAAACCGTTGTGCGTAGCGAAATTATTATCCTCGGTGGCGATTACCGCCTGTACGACCGACGGATTGATCCGGTCGAATGGCACCCAATTTGAATGCACTGAAAAACCGTCCTGCGTGAAATTCTCGAAGAAACGGAGCACCTTCAGCGGCGTGACCGTTACCGGCACCGCCCGAAGCAACAGCACCGAGCAAACCGAATAGGTCACAAAAAACAGCGACAGATAAACTACCAACCGCAGCAAGTAGCGCATAATCAAGATTTACAGACAATTAATTTTCAAGAAAACACATCCGAAACGAGAAAACGCTCTGGAGCATTCGGGCAAAAATAATATAATTTTTCACATTTCATAGTGAAAAAATGAGCAAATTATTCAATTTAAAATAATCGCTGTATATTTGCACGAAATTACAGAGAAGGGAAAAACTTTTAGGAAAATTATTCCAACAAATCGTTTTTAAAAATGGCACAAAAAAAATTTATCACCTGTGACGGAAACTACGCAGCCGCCCACATCGCTTATATGTTCAGCGAGGTAGCGGCGATCTATCCGATCACTCCGTCGTCCACGATGGCAGAATATGTCGACGAATGGGCGGCAAGCGGACGTAAAAACATTTTTGGGGAGACAGTCAAAGTCGTTGAGATGCAGTCCGAGGCAGGAGCCGCCGGCGCAGTGCACGGTTCGCTCCAGGGAGGTGCTTTGACCACTACGTTCACCGCTTCTCAGGGGTTGCTGCTGATGATTCCGAACATGTACAAAATAGCCGGGGAGCTGCTGCCCTGCGTATTCCACGTATCGGCGCGGGCGCTCGCAGCGCAGGCCCTGTCCATTTTCGGCGACCACCAGGACGTAATGGCCGCCCGTCAGACCGGCTTTGCCATGCTGGCTTCGGGCAGCGTGCAGGAAGTGATGGATCTGGCCGGCATCGCCCACCTGATCGCCATTAAATCGCGGGTTCCGTTCATGCACTTTTTCGACGGATTCCGCACCTCGCACGAAATCCAGAAAATCGAGCTGATCGACGAGGAAGCGCTCATCAAACTACTCGACACCAAAGCGTTGGCCGAGTTCCGCAAACGGGCGTTGAATCCGGAGAACCCGGTAACGCGCGGCACGGCCCAGAACTCCGACATCTATTTCCAAACCCGCGAAGCGTCGAACCGCTTCTACGACGCCATCCCCGATCTGGTGGCCGAGGCCATGGAGAACATCAGCAAAATCACCGGCCGGGAATACAAACCGTTCACTTATTACGGCGATCCGGACGCCGAAAACGTCGTAATCGCGATGGGTTCGATCACCGAAACGATCAAGGAGACGATCGACTACATGCAGGCGAAAGGCGAAAAGGCCGGCTTGATCTCGGTACATCTCTACCGTCCGTTCTCGCCGAAATACCTGATGAACGTACTGCCGAAATCGGTAAAACGAATCTGCGTGCTCGACCGTACCAAGGAACCGGGCGCCAACGGCGAACCGCTCTACCTCGACATCAAAGACGTGCTGTACGGCACCGCAAACGCGCCGATCGTCGTAGGCGGCCGCTACGGGCTGTCGTCGAAAGACACCACCCCGGCGCAGATGCTGGCCGTTTACGAAAACCTGAAGGCCAACGAGCCGAAGGATCACTTCACGGTAGGCATCGTGGACGACGTAACGTTCACCTCGTTGCCGGTAGGCCCGGAACTGCACCTCGAAAACAAAGATACGTTCGAGGCCCGTTTCATCGGCCTGGGCGCCGACGGTACCGTTGGAGCCAACAAGAACTCGATTAAAATCATCGGCAACACGACCGACAAATACTGCCAGGCCTACTTCGCCTACGACTCGAAAAAGTCGGGCGGCTATACGGCATCGCACCTGCGTTTCGGCGACAAGCCGATCCGTTCGCCCTACCTGGTCAATACGCCGGATTTCGTAGCCTGCCACGTTCCTTCGTACCTCGGCAAGTACGACCTGCTGAAGGGACTGAAGGACGGCGGCACATTCCTGCTGAACAGCGTTTGGGACGCGGAAACCACCAAGAAGCACCTGCCGGACGCTATGAAAAAGTACATGGCCGAGCACAAAATCAACTTCTACATCATCAACGCGACGAAAATCGCATCGGAAATCGGCCTCGGAAGCCGCACCAACACGATCATGCAGAGCGCATTCTTCAAGGTGTCGGGCGTCATTCCGTACGACAAGGCCAAGGAGGAGATGAAGAAAGCCATCTACAAATCCTACGGCAAGAAAGGCGAGGACGTGGTCAACATGAACTACGCCGCCGTAGAACGCGGGGGCAACGTGACCAAAGTGAAGATCCCGGCCGAATGGGCTTCGATCGAAGTCGTTCCGACCGAACCGGAAAACGCACCCGAATTCATCCGGAAAATCGTCCGCCCGATCGAAAGCCTCGAAGGAGACAACTTGCCGGTCAGCGCGTTCGTCGGCCGTGAAGACGGTTCATGGGATCCGGGCACGTCGCAGTACGAGAAACGCGGCATCGCCGTAAAAATTCCGGAATGGCAGCCCGACAACTGTATCCAGTGTAACCAGTGCGCCTATGTTTGCCCGCACGCAGCGATCCGTCCGTTCCTGCTGACCGAAGAGGAAGCCGAAGCCGCTCCCGAAGGAACGAAAACGATCCAGGGCGCCGGCGCGACGAAAGCCTACAAATTTAAGATCCAGATCTCTCCGCTCGACTGTACCGGTTGCAGCAACTGCGCGAACGTCTGCCCGGCTCCGAACAAGGCCCTCGTGATGAAGCCGCTCGAAGAACAGCTCCAGAACGGCGAGGAAGCCCGCTGGGAATACATGCACCGCAAAGTCGGCTACAAAGATACCGTCGTAGACAAGACCAAGACCGTGAAGAACAGCCAGTTCTCGCGTCCGCTATTCGAATTCTCGGGCGCCTGCGCAGGCTGCGGCGAAACGCCTTATATCAAAGCGATCACCCAGTTGTTCGGTCACCGGATGATTATCGCCAACGCGACCGGCTGCTCGTCGATCTACGGAGGCTCCGCACCGTCGTCCCCTTACTGCTCCAACGACAAAGGTTTCGGGCCGGCCTGGGCTAACTCGCTGTTCGAGGACAACGCCGAATTCGGACTCGGGATCCTGTCGGGCGTCGCCAAACAGCGCGAGCGCCTTTGCATCCTGATGCGCGAAGCGATCGAAAACGGATCGACCTGCTCGGCCGAACTGAAAAGCGTAATGACCGAATGGATCGACAACCGCAAGGACGCGACCAAAAGCGAAGAGATCGCCGAACGCCTGATCCCGATGATGGAAGCCTGCAACTGCCCGATCTGCCAGCAGATCCTCGAACTGAAACACTACCTGATCAAAAAGTCGATCTGGATCATCGGCGGCGACGGCTGGGCCTACGACATCGGATTCGGCGGTCTGGACCACGTCATCGCATCGGGCAAGAACGTAAACATCCTGGTTCTCGACACCGAAGTCTATTCGAACACCGGCGGACAGTCGTCGAAGAGCACCCCGATCGGCGCCGTCGCCAAATTCGCGTCGGCCGGCAAGCGCGTCCGCAAGAAAGACCTCGGAGCGATGGCAATGACTTATAGCTACGTCTATGTCGCCCAGGTCGCCATGGGAGCCAATCACAACCAATACTTCCAGGCCATTAAAGAAGCCGAAGCTTACAACGGCCCGTCGTTGATCATCGCCTATGCGCCCTGTATCAACCACGGTATCAAAGGCGGCATGGGGCTGTCGCAGATGACCGAGAAGCAAGCCGTCGAATCGGGCTACTGGCACCTATGGCGCTACAACCCGACCCTTCCGGAACAGGGGAAGAATCCGTTCATCCTCGACTCGAAGGAACCGGACTGGTCGAAATTCCAGGAATTCATCCACAAGGAAGTGCGCTACACTTCGTTGCTGAAAACGTTCCCGAAAGAGGCCGAAGAGTTGTTCGCAGCCTCCGAGTCCGACGCCAAATGGCGTTACGACACCTACAAACGTTACGTAGCGATGGACTATTCGAACGAAAAGAAAGAGTAGCGCCTACCGTATAACGACAAAGGCGAAGGGCCGTCCCGATTGCGGGACGGCCCTTTGTTTTCGGAACGGTTCCCGGACGGCGCGGAGACGATCCGGGAACGGCGCGGAAAGGCCCGCCGCCGGGGAATTATTCGTTTGCAGGATTTTGAAGAATCGGTTTTTTTACCTAAATTTGTTTCGTTTAATTTTTCCGGAAACGAATTCACTTGAAACCAAAAATACTAACTGAATTAACAAAATGAAAGACTTGACGACAAGAGCTGCGGATAACATCCGTATCCTCGCAGCCTCCATGGTGGAGAAAGCGAAGTCGGGACATCCCGGCGGCGCAATGGGCGGTGCCGATTTCGTAAACATTCTCTATTCGGAATACCTGAACTACAATCCCGAAGACCCGCGTTACCCGTTCCGCGACCGTTTTTTCCTCGATCCGGGCCACATGTCCGCGATGCTGTATTCGGTGCTGTCGCTGGCAGGTTATTTCAAAATGGACGAACTGGCCGCTTTCCGTCAATGGGGCAGCCCGACGCCGGGACACCCCGAGGTGGACGTCGCCCGCGGCATCGAAAACACGTCGGGTCCGCTGGGCCAGGGTCATGCGATGGCGCTGGGCGCAGCGATCGCCGAACGCTTTCTGGTAGCCCGCTTCGGCGAATGGATGGCGCATAAAACCTACGTGTTCATCTCCGACGGCGGTATTCAGGAAGAGGTGTCGCAGGGCGTGGGCCGTATCGCCGGCCATCTGGGTCTGAGCAACATGATCATGTTCTACGACTCGAACAACATCCAGCTTTCGACGAAAGTGGACGAAGTTTCGACCGAAGACATCGTGGCCAAATACGAAGCGTGGGGCTGGAACGTCATCAGCATCGACGGCAACGACGCCGCCGAAATCCGCCAGGCGCTGAACCGCGCGATCGCCGAAACCGAAAAACCGACGCTGATCGTAGGTCATACGCTGATGGGCAAAGGCGCCGTCGGCAAAGAAGGCGAAGACTTCTCGAACAAGGTTTCGACGCACGGACAGCCGTTGTCGGCAGCCGGCGGCGACACGGCCAAAACGATCGCCAACCTCGGCGGGGACCCGGAAAAACCGTTCCAGATCTTCAAAGACGTCGAAGAGCTGTACGCCCGCCGTCGCGAAGAGCTGAAAAAATGGTACGCGCTACGTAAAGAAGAAGAATCGATCTGGCGCGCCGCCAACAAAGAACTGGCCGCGAAACTCGACCAGTTCCTGTCGGGCAAGGCCCCGGATATCGACTATGCGAAGATCAACTGCGGCGACAACGTGGCTACTCGCGCCGCATCGGCCGCCGTACTGTCGTACCTGGCCGAGCATGTGGAAAACATGATCGTCGCATCGGCCGACCTGAGCAACTCGGACAAAACCGACGGATTTTTGAAAAAGACGCATGCGATGGTCAAAGGCGACTTTACCGGCCGTTTCCTGCAACCGGGCGTAGCCGAGTTCACGATGGCCTGCATCATGAACGGCATGGCGCTGCACGGCGGCGTAATTCCGGCCTGCGGAACGTTCTTCGTATTCTCGGATTATATGAAACCCGCGCTGCGTATCGCCGCGCTGCAACGCCTGCCGGTCAAATACGTCTGGACGCACGACTCGTTCCGCGTGGGCGAGGACGGTCCGACGCACCAACCGATCGAACACGAAGCACAGTTGCGCCTGATGGAACAACTGCGCAACCACAAAGGCGAACGTTCGGTCGTCGTACTCCGTCCGGCCGACAGCTACGAAACCGTCGCCGCCTGGAAAATCGCGATGGAAAACGAACGTCCGACCGCGCTGATCCTGTCGCGTCAGAATATCAAGAACCTGCCCGCAGCGAGCGGCGACCGCGCCAAGGAAGCCATGCAGGCCGTCAAGGGCGCTTATATCGTCGAAGACTGCGCCGGAACCCCGGACGTAATCTTGCTGGCGAGCGGTTCGGAAGTGGCTACGCTGATAGACGGCGCCGAAAAGCTGAAAGCCGACGGCGTGAAAGTACGCGTAGTATCGGTTCCGTCCGAAGGACTGTTCCGCGACCAGAGCAAGGAGTACCAGAAGAGCGTGCTGCCGTGCGGCGTGCCGAAGTTCGGTCTGACCTCGGGTCTGCCCGTGACGCTGGCCGGCCTGGTCGCCTGCGACGGCGAAGTGTACGGTCTCGATCACTTCGGATATTCGGCTCCGGCGAGCGTGTTGGACAAGGAGTTCGGCTTCTCGGGCGAGAACGTTTACAACCAGGTGAAAGCGATGCTGAAAAAATAAGGCGACTTTTTCATAAACAAGGCAGAAGGGCCGGTTTCATGATGGAAACCGGCCCTTCTCATTGAACATCGGAAAACGCAAACCGGCCTTGAATTACACATTTATTTTCGTTATATTTGTAATGCATTAAATCATGCATCGTGTATGCAAATGTGGCATGCAATTCCATCGTGAAATTCCAAAATGTCCTCTCCTTAGGTTCTCTCACCCCAAATCATGATGAAATGAAAAAAAACGTATCTATGATTGCATTGCTGATCGTCGCATTACTGGCGACTGCATACTTCATTGTCTCCAAATCCGAAACCTCCATACAGTCGGAGTACGTAAAAAACTTCGACTGGATGGTACAGACATTCGAACAAAACGATGCGGGATTCCCTTACTACCTTGAAGAAAAAGGAGCCGACGACTACGCCCGCCATATCGCCTCCTACCGGAAAAGAATCCGGAAAGCGAAATCCGAACAGGAATACCTGTTCCTGATGAACGACTGGCTGCACTATTTTCGCAAAAACCACATCGGCGTACTCCCGCAATACGGCAGCAAACTATCTGAAAAAGAGGAAAAAGATTTCATCGATTTCGACGAATCCGCTTTCAAACTCTACCTGCAGCAAAACCGTACCCACCCGATCGAAGGTATCTGGAAAGGCACAAGAAACAATCTATTCGGAATCGTCCGGTCGAAAAACGATACCGCCCAGTTCGATATATTCATGCTCCGTTGCGGACACACACGCCGGGCGCCCAAACAATTAATCGCTGAAATCACGGAAAGCGGTGGCGATACGATCAACGGAACATTTCATGGGGTAGACGGATCGAAGAAAAAAGCGACAGGACAATGGATCGGCAAATCACATAGCATTATCTCTCTGTCCGGCCTGGTTTGGGCAAAAATTTATCCGGAAACGAATCATTCCGAACAAGAAAATTTTTTCATCGAATCCATGTGCACCGATAAGCCGCTGATCAGACAGTTAAACTCGAATACCATTTACCTGCGCATCCCGTCGTTCGACATAACTTACAGGGAAACGATCCATAAACTGCTGTCTGAAAACGACAACATAATAAAATCAGCACGGAACCTGATCATCGATATCCGAAACGGGACCGGAGGAAGCGACTATTGCCACTATGATTTAATTCCCTACTATTATACGCAACCAATACGCGTATCGCAACTTAAATACCGAGCAACGGAGCTCAATGCGCAGGCTTATGACAGATTCGCGAAAATACACAAAGATTCTTCCAGCATCCGGCGTGCACAACAAAGAGCCCACGATCTGCGGGAACACCCGAACGAATACCTTGACTACGGAGCTCTTACAAGCATCATATCCGGCTATGAATCATTGGAACGCCCTGCCAGGGTGGCCATTATCTGCAATCAGAACAACGCAAGCGCCGACGAAGGTTTTCTCTATCTTGCACGTCAAAGCTACAAAGTGAAAATTTTCGGGAAACCCACCAAGGGAGCTTTCAACTGTTCGAATATGAATACCATCGACTTTCCAAACGGCAAATACATACTTTTCCTGGCCATAACTGTAAATAAAATTTATCCCGAATACCGGATCGACGATATCGGTATACAACCAGACTATTATATCGATGACGACATTCGACCCGATGAATGGGTGGCCCATGTACAAAACGTCATCGAAACCGGATAATCGAAACAACCTTGTTCTACGTCCGTACCTGATAATTTTCAAGACAGGTTACCGACAGACTTCGTTTTTTCCGTTTTGATACAAAATAGCTATCTTTAGAAATACCCTTTAATTCCATGGAACAACCGCACAAAACCGATACTACCTCGCTGCCTGAAAACGCATACGGCGAACTCGCCCCCGGCGAAACCTACCGCCCCGTGATGCCGGACGCGCCCGCGCCGCGCGAAGTAACCCCCTACTCGGTCACATTCGGCATCCTGATGGCCGTCGTCTTCTCCGCCGCCGCCGCGTACCTCGGTCTGCGCGTCGGTCAGGTCTTCGAAGCCGCCATCCCGATCGCCATCATCGCCGTCGGCGTCGGCAACCTCACCGGCCGCCGCAACATGCTCGGACAGAACGTCATTATCCAGTCGATCGGCGCAAGTTCCGGGGTCGTCGTCGCCGGAGCCATCTTCACGCTGCCCGCCCTCTACATTCTGGGGCTCGAAGCGCAGTTCTACCAGATCTTCCTGTCTTCGCTGTTCGGCGGTATGCTCGGCATCCTGCTGCTGATCCCGTTCCGCAAATATTTCGTGCGCGACATGCACGGTAAACTCCCGTTCCCCGAAGCCACCGCCACGACCGAAGTGCTCGTCTCCGGCGAAAAAAAGGGAAACCAAGCCAAACTGCTCGCCGTCAGCGGACTCGTCGGAGGAGTCTACGACTTTATCATCAGTACTTTCGGCTGGTGGACCGAAGAAATATCGACCCGCATGACCGGCTGGGGCGAAGCGCTGGCCGACAAGATGAAAGTCGTTTTCAAGATCAACACCGGCGCCGCCGTCCTCGGTCTCGGCTACATCGTGGGCCTGCGGTATGCGGCCTATATTTGCGCCGGATCGTTCACCGTATGGTTCGTACTGATCCCGTTTCTCAGCCACTTCGCCGACGGGCAGACCCTCGCCGTGGGCGAAGGGATCACCACGCTGCTGCGCGACATGACGCCCGAAATGATTTTTAAAAATTATGCCCGGCATATTGGGATCGGTGGGATTGCAATGGCAGGGGTCATCGGCATCGTTCGCTCGTCGAACATTATCCGGCAGGCGCTCGGGCTGGCCGTCACCGAACTGCGCGGCCGACGCGCCGGAGCCGAAACCGCCGAACGCACCCAGCGAGACATTCCGATGAAACTGATCCTCTCGGTGCTGATCGCCGTACTGGCCACGACGTTCATCTTTTTCCGCTTCGGACTGCTGGACAACTGGCTCCACGCGGGCATCGCGATCGCCATTGTTTTTGTCATCTCGTTCCTGTTCACGACCGTCGCGGCCAACGCCATCGCAATCGTCGGCACGAACCCGGTATCGGGCATGACGCTGATGACACTAATCCTCAGCTCGCTGATACTGGTCAGCGCCGGACTCAGCGGCACGGCCGGCATGACCGCCGCACTGATCATCGGCGGCGTGGTCTGCACGGCGCTCGCCATGGCCGGCGCTTTCATCTCCGACCTGAAAATCGGCTACTGGCTCGGCTCGACGCCCGCTAAACAGGAGGGCTGGAAGTTTCTCGGAACGGCGGTCTCGGCCGCAACGGTCGCCGGCGTGATGATGGTGCTGAACAAAACCTACGGCTTCACCGGCGACGGCGCGCTGGTCGCACCGCAGGCCAACGCGATGGCCGCGGTCATCAAACCGCTGATGGAAGGCGGCGCAACGCCGTGGCTGCTCTATTTCGCCGGCGCGGCGCTGGCGCTGGTGCTGACGATGATCGGCGTTCCGGCGCTGGCTTTCGCGCTCGGCATGTTTATTCCGCTGGAACTGAACGCCCCGCTGCTGGTCGGAGGTCTCGTCAGTTGGTATGTCGGCAGCCGCAGCCGAAACGCCGAAACGAACAAGACCCGCCGCGAACGCGGAACGCTTATTGCATCGGGATTCATCGCCGGAGGCGCGCTGATGGGCGTCGTGAGCGCCCTGCTGAAATATTTCGGAGCCGACTGGTTCGCTACGGAATGGAACGGCACGACGGGAGCCGAAGTGTTGTCGCTTGCAATGTACATCCTGCTGATCGCCTATTTCGTCCGCGACAGTTTAAGAGATTCGGCCCGTAAGAACAACGAAAGTTAATACGAAAGAGATAAAAATATGACCCTCGAACAACGATTCTTAAAATACGTCGCTTTCGACACGCAGAGCGACCCGAAAAGCGAAACCTATCCGTCGACGGCCAAACAACTGGCCCTGCTGAACCACTTGCTCGAAGAGATGACGACCCTCGGACTGCACGATGTCGAGATCGATCCGAACGGCTATGTCACCGGTACGATCCCGGCGACGCCGGGCTGCGAGTCGGCCCCGGTCGTCGGCTTCATTTCGCACGTCGATACCAGTCCCGATATGAAAGGGTCGGACATCCGCCCCGGCATTATCGAACGCTACGACGGCGGCGATATCGCGCTGAACGACAAACTCACGATGCGCGCCGCCGATTTCCCGGAACTGGCGTTCTACAAAGGGCACCGGCTGATTGTGACCGACGGCACGACACTGCTCGGCGCCGACGACAAAGCCGGCATCGCCGAAATCATGACCGCAGCCGAATACCTGACGACCCACCCCGAAGCGAAACACGGCACGATCCGGATCGGGTTCACGCCGGACGAAGAGATCGGCCGCGGAGTGGATTTCTTCGACGTAGAGCGGTTCGGGGCGAAATTCGCCTACACGATGGACGGCGGCTTCGAAGGCGAGATCGAATACGAAAACTTCAACGCGGCCGCCGCCGAAATCGCCGTGCAGGGACGCAACATCCATCCCGGATACGCCAAAGACAAAATGATCAACGCTTTGCAGGTAGCCTGCGAAATCAACGCGCTGCTGCCCGCCGCCCAGCGTCCGGAACACACCGAGGGCTACGAAGGTTTTTATCATCTGGTCGGATTGGAAGGAACGGTCGAACGGGCTTCGCTGGAATACATCATCCGCGACCATTCGCACAAAAAGTTCAAAGCGAAAAAACGCTATCTCGCCGACGCCGTGGCGCTGCTCGGCGAGAAATACGGGGAAGGCGTCATCCGCCTGACGCTGAAGGACCAGTACTACAACATGCGCGAAAAAATCGAACCGTATCCCGAAGTGATCGAAAAGGCGATGGAAGCGATGCGGCAGGCAGGCGTCGCGCCGATCGTGCGTCCGATCCGCGGCGGCACGGACGGGGCGAGGCTATCGTACATGGGCCTGCCGTGCCCGAACCTGTTTACCGGCGGCATGAATTTCCACGGCAAATTCGAGTACTGTTCGGTCGACACGATGCAACGAGCCGTGCAAACCATTATAAACCTGGCCCGTATCTGGTCCGAATCCTGACAGACGCGCAGCCTTTCGTTTGCAGAAACTAAAAAAAATTAAAAAAATTTGCGGAAAACGCACCAACTTTACGGGAAATGCATATATTTGCCGCAGGAACATGAATGAAATGACAAACAACAGCGCATACGAACGTTTCGCAGCACTCCGGGCTTCCTGCCGGATGACGATGGGTATGTGCATGTCTTCCTGCTTACGCCGGATGTGATTCTGTTTGTCTGCCCCGCACCGATTCAAAACGACACAATCATAACGATCCGGCCTTCGAGCCGGATTTTTTTGTATCCCGAATTCACAAACCAATCAAAAAAATAAAACCATGAGCAAAAGAAATTATCACTTCGACACCCTGCAGGTTCACGCAGGACAGGCGCCCGACCCCACGACCGGTTCGCGCGCCGTTCCCATTTACCAGACCACGTCGTATGTCTTTTCGGACGCGCAGGAAGGCGCCGACCGGTTCGCTCTGAAGAAGTTCGGCAACATCTACACGCGACTGACCAATCCGACGACGGCCGTATTCGAAGACCGCATTGCGGCGCTCGAAGGCGGCACGGCGGCCGTAGCGACCGCATCGGGCCTGTCGGCGCAGTTTCTGGCCATTAGCAACCTCGCCGAAGCCGGCGACAACATCGTCAGCACCTCGTACATCTACGGCGGCACGCACAATCAGTTCAAAGTGGCCCTGCGCCGTTTCGGTATCGAGGTACGGTTCGCCGACGGCGACGACGTACGGAGCATCGCTTCGCTGATCAATCCGAGAACGAAGGCGATCTATCTGGAAACCATCGGCAACCCGGAGTTCAACGTGCCCGACTTCGAACCGATCGTCGAACTGGCGCGTAAGCACGACATCGCCGTAATCACCGACAACACGTTCGGGGCCGGCGGTTACTTGTTCCGCCCGATCGAATGGGGCGTCAACGTCGTGACGCATTCGGCGACCAAATGGATCGGCGGACACGGCACCAGCCTCGGCGGCGTAGTGGTCGACGGCGGCAACTTCGACTGGGGCAACGGCAAATACCCGGCCTTCAGCGAACCGACCGAAAGCTACAACGGGCTGAAAATATGGGAGGTATTCGGCAGCGACGGTACCTTCGGCAACATCGCGTTCGCAATCCGCACGCGTGCCGAAGGACTGCGCGATCTGGGGCCGTGCATCAGTCCGTTCAATTCGTTCCAATTGCTCCAGGGCCTCGAAACGCTGTCGCTCCGGGTACAGCGCACCGTCGATAATGCGCTGGAAATCGCCCGGTGGCTCGAAAAACATCCGAAGGTCGAAAGCGTCAACTACCCCGGCCTGGAAAACAACCCGCACCACAGGCTGGCGAAAAAATACCTTCGGCACGGTTTCGGCGGCGTACTGTCGTTCCGCGTCAAAGGCAACGCCGAACAGACGGCTCAGGTCATCAACCACCTGGAATTGATTAGCCACCTGGCCAACGTCGGCGACACGAAGTCGCTGATCATCCACCCGACCTCGACGACGCATGCCCAGCTCAGCGAAGCCGAACAGCGCAAAGCCGGCGTCTTCCCGAACCTGCTGCGCCTGTCGCTCGGCATCGAGGCGGTCGAAGACCTCAAAACCGACCTGGACGAAGCTTTACGGACACTGTAACCGTTTACGTTCCCGTAAACCGACTGTACGCCGGGCCGTCTTCCAGAGGAAGACGGCCCGGCGCATTTCATCCGGATCCGCCACATTCCGATACGACGGAAACCTCGCACGGCGGTTGCCCGCTTACGCCCATACCGCAGACCGGAAAACTTCCCCGGAAAGCCTCCGGACGGAATCCGGACGAAACCGTCCCGAAAACTTCCGTTTTTTCCGAAATAGTTCGTACCTTTGGAATACCAAACCAATCCGGAATATGACCCCTGCTTTAGTCCTCGTTACCGTCGCGGCCTATTTCATCGTACTGTTCGCAATCGCCTACCTGACGGGGCGGAAGGCCGACAATCAGGGATTTTTCGTCGGCAACCGGAAATCGCCCTGGTTCGTCGTGGCTTTCGCGATGATCGGGTCGAGCATTTCGGGGGTTACGTTCATCTCGGTACCGGGTTGGGTGGCGACCAGCCATTTCTCGTACATGCAGATGGTATTGGGGTTCCTCTCCGGACAACTGATCATCGCGTTCGTGCTGATCCCGCTGTTTTACCGGATGCGGCTCGTATCGATCTACGAATACCTCGAAAACCGCTTCGGAGCCTCCTCCTACAAAACCGGGGCATGGTTCTTCTTCATCTCGAAAATGCTCGGGGCGGCCGTGCGGATTTTCCTGGTCTGTATCGTCATGCAACTACTGGTTTTCGAACCGCTCGGCATCGGATTCGTCTGGAACGTCGCCGCCACGATGGCGCTCGTATGGCTCTACACGTTCCGCGGCGGCGTCAAATCGCTGATTTGGACCGATTCGCTCAAAACGTTCTGCCTCGTAGTAAGCGTCGTACTGTGTATCTGTTACATCGCGTCCGACCTGCAGCTCGGCTTCGGGCAGATGGTGCGGACGATCGCCGTCCACGACTATTCGCAGGTCTTCTTTTTCGACGATATAAACGACAAACGCTACTTTTTCAAGCAGTTCCTTGCGGGCGTTTTCACGGTGATCGCGATGAGCGGCCTCGACCAGGACATGATGCAGCGCAACCTGAGCTGCAAGAATTTCCGGGATTCGCAGAAAAACATCGTAACCAGCGGCATCCTGCAGCTGTTCGTGATCCTGCTGTTCCTGATGCTCGGAGTGTTGCTCTACACGTTCACCGAACGCAACGGCCTGCAGGTTCCGCAGAAAAGCGACGAATTGTTCCCGATGATCGCGACGCAGGGTTACTTCCCGGTGATCGTCGGTATTCTGTTCGTGCTCGGACTGATTTCGGCAGCCTATTCGGCGGCGGGGTCGGCGCTAACCTCGCTGACGACCTCGTTCACGGTCGATATTCTCGGAAGCACGAAAAAACACGACGAAACCCGGACGGCCCGCATCCGCAAGCGGGTGCACGTCGGCATGGCCGTCACGATGGGCGTCGTAATCCTGATCTTCAACGTGCTGAACAACACGAGCGTCATCGACGCCGTCTACGTGCTGGCCAGCTACACTTACGGTCCGATCCTCGGCATGTTCGCGTTCGGCATTTTCACCAAACGCCCGGTTCGGGACCGTTGGGTTCCGCTCGTCGCGCTGCTGTCTCCGGTGCTCTGTTTCGTACTGGACAGTCACTCGGAAACCTGGTTCAACGGTTATTCGTTCAGTTACGAACTTTTGATATTCAACGCATTATTTACATTTGCAGGCCTTTGCCTGCTAATCAGAAAAAAATGAAAATCATAAAAAAAACGCACGCAGTCCGTCTTGCGTTCCTGTTGTCGGGGTTCTTCGCGGCAACTCTGCCGCTGCAAGCCCAGCCGCTCCCGCAGGATGTCCGCGACCGGATCGGGGACCTGCTCACCGAAACGGCCCGCACGACGATCCGCTCGGGCCGGATTACGATCGACTCGGTGGCCGCAGACAAAAAAACGCTGGAACTCTATGCCGGCGAGAACTGCGCCTACATCCCGTTCCGCGAAGACAACGTCCGGAGAATTTACGACGGTATCCGAGAATTGCTGCCGGCCGGGTTCAAACGCAAGGAGATCGTCCTGTTCTCCGACGGAAAACGGATCGAGGAACTGATCCCCGCCCCGTTGCGCAGCAAAGCCGACCGCAGCCGAAAACGCTTCGTCACGAAATCGCCCGAGCCGCTGGTCACGCGGGCGGATCGGCCCTACCGGCCGACCGCCGGACTCGACGGACGCCACATCGCCCTGTGGCAAAGTCACGGATACTATTTCGAACCGAAACTGAACCGCTGGGAGTGGCAGCGGGCACGTATTTTCGAGATCGTCGAAGACCTCTACACGCAGAGCTACGTGCTGCCCTACCTGGTTCCGATGCTGGAAAACGCCGGGGCCTACGTCCTGATGCCGCGCGAACGCGACGTACAGACCGAAGAGGCGATCGCAGACAACGACCCGGCGATAGCGGGCGCGTCGCGTTACGAAGAGCGAAACGGGACGAAACCCTGGACGACCGGCGAGGAGCCCGGCTTCGCCTACAAACAATCCAGCTACAAGGACGCCGAGAACCCGTTCCGCGACGGAACGTTCCGACAGGCCGTGACCGTAGGTCATCCGGACGACGTCAGCACGGCACGTTGGACGCCCGACATTCCGAAAGGCGGCCGGTATGCCGTTTACGTCTCCTATAAAACATTGCCGAACAGCACGGACGATGCGGTCTACACGGTTCGCCACAAAGGAGGAACGACCCGTTTCCGCGTCAACCAAACGATGGGCGGCGGCACATGGATCTACCTCGGGCACTTCGATTTCGATGCGGGATGTTCCGAATCGGGCTGCGTTACGCTGAGCAATCTGTCGCATAAGATAGGTCGGATCGTCACGGCCGACGCCGTCAAAATCGGCGGCGGGCAGGGCAACATCGCCCGGATCATGCCGGCCGAACAACGCAATCCGGAAATCGACTACGCATACGAGACCAGCGGCTATCCCCGTTTCACCGAAGGTGCGCGCTACTGGCTGCAATGGGCGGGATTTCCGGATTCGGTCTATTCGGCCACGAGGCATACGAACGACTACCGCGACGACTACCTGTGCCGCGGCCTGTGGGTGAACTACCTGATTGGCGGGACGAAGAACGCCCCCGACCGCGAAGGGCTGCACATTCCGGTCGACCTATCGCTGGCATTCCATTCCGACGCCGGAACGACGATGAACGACTCGATCATCGGCACGCTGGGCATCTATTATACGCACAAAGACGACGGACTCTACCCGAACGGCGCCTCCCGCGACCTGTCGCGCGACCTGACCGACCTGGTGCAATCGCAGATCGTATCGGATATACAGGCGTTGTACGAACCCGAATGGTCGCGTCGCGGCATGTGGGACAAAGCCTATTTCGAAGCGCACGTCCCGGAAGTGCCGGCCATGCTGCTCGAACTGCTGTCGCACCAGAATTTCGCCGACATGCGTTACGGCCTCGACCCGCGTTTCCGCTTTACGGTCAGCCGGGCGATTTATAAAGGCATCCTGCGGTTCCTGGCATTCCAGTACAAGCAGGATTGCGTCGTACAACCGCTGCCGGTCGACCATTTCCGGATCGCATTCGCGGGGCGGGACAGCGTCGAACTGAACTGGCAGCCGGTCGCCGACCCGCTGGAGCCGACCGCCCAGGCAGGACGATACGTGCTCTACACCCGGATCGGCGACGGCGGCTTCGACAACGGGGTGCCGGTCGCGGAAAACCGTATCAGGCTGTACCAGCAGCCCGGCAAAATATACAGTTACAAAGTGACGGCGCTGAACCGGGGCGGCGAAAGTTTCCCATCCGAGATCCTTTCGGCCTGCCGAGTTCCCGACGAGAAAGGGACGGTGCTGGTCATCAACGGATTCGACCGGATCAGCGCGCCGTACAGTTTCGTATGCGACTCGCTGGCCGGTTTTTACGATGAAATCGACCACGGCGTGCCGGATAGGCAGGACATCAGCTTTATCGGCAGCCAGTACGAATTCCGTCGTCCGGCGCCGTATGCCGACGACGATGCCGCCGGTTTCGGGGCCAGTCGCGCGGATTACGAGAAAGAGGTCATCGCCGGCAATACGTTCGATTATCCGGCCCTGCACGGCCGCTCGATCGTCAGCGCCGGATATTCGTTCGTGTCGTGCAGCAACGAATCGGTCATCGACGACGAGGTGAACCTCGGGGACTACCGAGCGGTCGATCTGATCCTCGGCAAGCAGCGCGAAACCGTCCTGGCGCGCGGAGCCTGTCCGCCGGAATTCCGGGCTTTCCCGCCCGAACTGCAACTGGCCCTCGCGGACTACTGCAACGGCGGGGGCAACCTGCTGGTCAGCGGCGCTTACGTGGGTTCCGACCTGTGGGAAAGCGACACGACCGGGGCATCGAAGGAATTCGCCGCCAACACGTTGAAATTCAAATTGCGTACCGGACGGGCGGCCGTTCGCGGCAGTGTCCGGAGCGTCGCCTCGCCGTACAAAACGCTGAAAGGAGATTACGACTACAACCACGAACTCAACGGCGATTGTTACGTCGTCGAATCGCCCGACGCTATCGAACCGGCTGCCGACGGCGCCTTCACGGTATTCCGTTATACGGAAAACAACCTCAGCGCGGGAGTGGCTTATAAAGGCGCCTACAAGGTCTGCACGCTCGGATTCCCGTTCGAGACCGTCCTTACGGACGAACGGCGCGACAGCCTGATGCGCGGGATTCTGGAATTTTTCGAACAACCATAACCCTTCGGACGAATGAACGCCGCTGAAAACAAACGCCTGCTGGCCCTCGATATCCTGCGCGGGATCACGATCGCAGGGATGATCCTGGTCAACAACCCGGGCAGTTGGAGCGCGATCTACGCCCCGCTGGAACACGCCTCGTGGAACGGACTGACGCCGACCGACCTGGTCTTTCCGTTTTTCATGTTCATCATGGGGGCATCGACCTACTTGTCGCTGAAAAAATTCGATTTCCGGTGCAGCCGCGCCACGGTCCGGAAAATCTTGCGGCGAGTACTGGTGATCTTCCTGATAGGCATCGGGATCGGGTGGTTCTCAAGATTCTGCGGCACGTTCAACGCGCTGTCGGACGAAGGAGTTCCGTTTTGGGAACGGATCGGACGTTCGTGCTGGACGTTCGACCGGATGCGGATCCTCGGCGTGATGCAACGCCTGGCGCTGAGTTACGGCGCGGCGGCGCTGATCGCCGTAACGGTTCGCCACCGGCGCATCCCGTGGATCGCCGCGGGACTGCTCGCCGGTTATTTCGCGATCCTGCTGTCGGGACACGGATTCGAAATTTCCGAACAAAACGTCGTCGGTATCGTCGACCGAGCAATACTCGGCCCGGCGCACATGTACCGTCAGGGCGATCTCGCCTTCGACCCAGAAGGATTGCTGAGTACGATCCCGTCGATCGCCCACGTGCTGATCGGATTCTGCTGCGGAGGACTGCTCGTCGGCGCACGGAACCTGACGGATAAAATCCAAAACCTGTTCCTCGTCGGATCGGCGCTGATGCTGTGCGGCTGGCTGCTGAGCTACGGCTGTCCGATCAACAAGAAAATCTGGTCGCCCACGTTCGTACTGGTCACCTGCGGCATGGCCTCATCGCTGTTGGCGCTGTTGATCTGGACGATCGATGCCAAAGGTTACAGGCGCTGGAGCCGTTTTTTCGAATCGTTCGGCATCAATCCGCTGTTCCTGTATGTCTCGGCGGCCGTGCTCTCGATCCTGCTGAACAACATTCGCCTGCCGCACGGAAACGGCCTGCTGAGCCTGCACGGGTTCGCCTACTCGCTGTGCCTGAAACCCGCGCTGGGCGACTACTTCGGTTCGCTGGTCTACGCGCTGCTGTTCGTCGCGCTGAACTGGGGAATCGGTTATACATTGTATAAACGGAAAATCTACATCAAAATATGATACTGCTTGCAGACAGCGGCTCGACCAAAACGGACTGGTGCGTAGCCGACGGCGCCGCGGAAATATGCCGGATCGCCACCCACGGAACCAACCCGTTTTTCCAGAGCGCCGACGAAATCGCCCGGGAAGTGGACGGCGGCCTACTCCCGCAGCTTGGAAATCGTCCGATCGAACAAATCCGCTTTTACGGAGCCGGCTGCGCTTTCCCCGATAAGATCGCCGTGATCCGCGACGTCCTGGCCGCCCGTTTCACGGCGGCGGACATCGAAGTGGGCAGCGACATGCTGGCAGCCGCCCGCGCGCTGTGCGGCCGCAACGCCGGCATCGCCTGTATCCTCGGAACCGGCTCGAACTCCTGCCTGTACGACGGAACCGAAATTACGGCCAACGTCTCGCCGCTCGGATTCATCCTCGGCGACGAAGGCAGCGGGGCCGTTCTCGGCCGGACGCTGGTCGGCGATTGCCTGAAAAACCAGCTCCCGACGGGACTCAGAGAGAAATTTCTCTCGCGTTTCGGCTTGACGCCGGCCGATATTCTCGAACGGATTTACAAAAAACCGTTCCCGAACCGTTTCCTCGCCGGCCTGTCGCCGTTTCTCGCGGAAAACCTCGACGTACCGGAAATCCGGGCGCTGGTCAAAAACGGTTTCGCGAGCTTCCTGCGCCGGAACGTACTGCAATACCCCGACTGCCGCGAGCTTCCCGTGCATTTCACCGGATCGGTCGCCTATTATTATAAGGAAATCTTGGAAGAGACCGCCGTCGAATCCGGTCTGCGGATCGGGTCGATCGTCCGCACGCCGATGGAAGGACTCGTCCGTTACCATGCGAATCAATAACGATAACATATGACTTTCGTAAAAATTACCGAACAGGCGTCGCTGCACGACAACCTGGAACAAAAATCCGTCCGCGAGCTGCTGGAAGAGATCAACGAAGAAGACCGGAAAGTCCCGGAAGCAGTCGGCAAGGCGATCCCGCAGATCGAAAAACTGGTAACCGCCATCGTCGAGCGGATGCAGAAAGGAGGCCGCATCTTTTACCTGGGAGCCGGCACGAGCGGCCGGCTCGGCGTGCTGGACGCCTCGGAGATCCCGCCGACCTTCGGGATGCCGCCGACGCTGGTCGTCGGCCTGATCGCCGGCGGCGACACGGCGTTGCGGAATCCGGTGGAACACGCCGAAGACGATCCGCAGCGGGGCTGGCAAGAACTGCTGGAACGGAATATCTCGCCGCTCGACACGGTGATCGGCATCGCGGCATCGGGCACGACCCCGTACGTGATCGGGGCGCTACACCGCGCCCGCGAACACGGCATCCTGACCGCCTGTATCTGTAGCAACCCGGACTCCCCGCTGGCCGCCGAGGCCGATATTCCGATCGAAATGATCGTCGGGCCGGAACTGGTCACCGGCAGTTCGCGGATGAAATCGGGAACCGGGCAGAAGCTGATCTGCAACATGATTACGACCGCCACGATGATCAAGCTGGGCCGCGTCAAAGGCAACCGGATGGTCAACATGCAACTGACCAACGACAAACTGGTAGACCGCGGAACGCGAATGGTCGCCGACGAACTGGGGCTCGGTTACGAACAGGCCAAACGCCTGCTGCTGCTGCACGGATCGGCCCGCAAAGCGATCGACGCCTACCGCGAATCGCAAAGCTGACCCGCCGGCAAAACATCCCGACAACCACGATCCCGGAAATCCGAAAATGTTGCGGACTTTCGGGATCGTCGCTTTCGGCCAAGTTGGTATTCGGCCCGTTTTTTCGTACCTTCGCAGTTTACGATCGAACGAACAGACAAAACCTATGAATCATAAACCATTGATATTTATCACCAACGACGACGGAGTCCGCGCCAAAGGGCTCCAAAAGCTGATCGAAACGGTACGACCGCTGGGCCGGATCGTAGCGGTGGCCCCGGAAGAGGGGCAAAGCGGCATGTCGCACGCCATCACGATGACGCGCCCGCTGTACCTGAAAAAGGTGACCGAGCAGGAAGGCTTGACCATATACGGTTGCAACGGCACTCCGGTCGATTGCGTGAAGATCGCTTTCGACTACCTGCTGCAAAACGGCGAAACTCCGGATCTGGTGCTGTCAGGCATCAACCACGGCGCCAACTCGGCCGTCAACGTCCTCTATTCCGGAACGATGGGAGCCGCCATCGAAGGCAGTTTCTACAACATTCCGTCGATCGGCTTCTCGCTGCTCGACCACGACGAGGACGCCGACTTCGGCACCGTGCAGCAGTACATCCTGCCGATCGTGCGAAAAGCCATGACCGAAAACCTCGGACGCCCGTTGTGCCTGAACGTCAACGTACCGAACCTGCCGGCCGAACAAATCCGCGGGATCATGCCCTGCCGCCAGAACCGGGGCTATTGGCGGGAAGTATTCGAACGCCGCCAGGATCCGCGCGGACACGACTATTACTGGCTCTGCGGTTATTTCGAAAATACCGAGCCCGAAGCGACCGACACGGACGAATGGGCGCTCAAAAACGGGTACGTATCGGTCGTTCCGATCCAGGTGGATCTGACCAATTACGAACAACTGGGGCAGTTAAAAGAGCTGAAATTCGAGTAGAAACAGCTTCCTTACCGCCGTTTCGACCCGTTTTCGGATATCGAGACCCGGTTAAAAACCCGACTAAATTGACCGATCGGGTAAAAAACTTTCAAAAACTGGAAAACTATTTTTGTTTTTCCAGTTTTCTTATTTACATTTGCGACCTGTACAATGCGGTAAAATCGGATTGTGAAAAAATGCCGTAAAAATGGTCGAATCCACATAAAACCGGCATCATACGGGCAATTTATCCGGTGAAAACACGTTAAGAAAAACGAAATAACGTATTATCCGGAGTAAAAAGACTTTACCGAATGCACGGATTAGATTATCGAACGAATATTTGTACTTTTGTCTGTCGGATTTTCGTCGGCAATTCATCCGTTCGTTCGACGTAGGCAAGAAAACATGGTGAAAAATATGGATAGCGGAAAAAACGAAAAAACATGAGCAGAACACGGAACGGGTCGCACCTCATGCAGGCGCACGACAATGGGGAATGCGGTTCCCCCGCACACTACGACATTCGAAAAATAACAAACAAATAGTTAAAGAATATGAAAATTCGAAAATCAATGCTTATTCAGTCTCAACGGTTTTTCTTATTAACCGCATTGGGCGCGACTTTCTTTTCGTGCGGCACGAAACAGCAGGCCGGAATGATGGGCGGCGTACCGGAATACGCCACCATAACGCTCGAGCCGACTTCGATCGAACTGAACAATACCTACCCGGCAGCCGCTATCCGCGGACGCCAGGATATCGAAATCCGCCCGAACGTCAGCGGATTCATCACCAAACTGTGCGTAGACGAAGGCGCGACCGTTAAAAAAGGCCAAACGCTGTTCATCATCGACCCGGTACAATTCGAGGAGGCCGTCAAAGTGGCCGAAGCCACCGTGAACGTAGCCAAGGCAGCCGTAGCGACGGCCCAGTTGACCGCCGATAACAAGCGCGAACTGGCCCGTAAGAATATCATCAGCGAGTACGACCTGCAAATGGCCGAAAACACCCTCGCATCGCAGAAAGCGACCCTCGCACAAGCCGAAGCGCAATTGACCAATGCGAAAAAGAACCTCTCCTATACGCAGGTGACCAGCCCGTCGAACGGAGTGGTCGGCGAAATTCCGTACCGTGTCGGAAGCCTCGTAAGCCCGAGCATGGCTACCCCGCTGACCACCGTAGCGGACAATTCGGAAATGTACGTCTACTTCTCGCTGAACGAAAAAGAACTGCTGAAGATGACGACCGACGGATCGCTGAAAAAGATGCCGGAAGTGCAACTGCAACTCGTCGACGGCTCGATCTACCCGGACAAGGGCACCGTCGAAACGCTGAGCGGCGTGATTGACCAGACCGCCGGCGGAGCCCGCGTACGCGCCACATTCAAAAATCCGAACCAGGTATTGCGCAGCGGCGGATCGGGCAACATCCTGATTCCGGAAAAACTCGATTCGACGATCGTGATTCCGCAGAGCGCGACGGTCGAAGCACAGGATAAGATCTTCGCATTCGTCGTAACGGACAGTTCGACGGTAAACCAGACGATGATTCAGGTATTGCCGATCAATAACGGCCAGCAGTATGTCGTAACCGGAGGTCTGAACCCCGGCGACCGGATCGTCGTAGAGGGCGTAGGCTTTATCAAGAACGGTATGCCGATCAAACCGATCACCCCGGAAGAGGCAGCCGCCAAAATGCAACAGGCGACTCAACAGGCAGCCGCTGCCGCAGCAGCCAAAGGTGCAGCAAAATAAACGCCCGGGGGGAATGAATTTCGCATAAAAAAGCAGAATTATGAAATTAGACAGATTTATAAAACGCCCGGTACTATCCACGGTGATCTCGATTCTTATCGTGATATTGGGTGTGCTGGGATTGGTTTCGCTGCCGGTAACTCAATATCCGGATATCGCGCCGCCGACCGTGCACGTCAGCACGTCGTACACCGGCGCCAACGCCCAAACCGTACTGAACAGTGTGATCGCACCGCTCGAGGAGCAGATCAACGGCGTGGAGAACATGCTGTACATGACCTCCACCGCTACCAATACCGGCGATGCGAGCATCGACGTATATTTCAAACAGGGAACCGATCCCGACATGGCCGCGGTGAACGTGCAGAACCGCGTCGCCAAAGCCCAGGGTCTTCTGCCGTCCGAAGTTACGCAGGTCGGCGTGATCACCAGCAAGCGGCAGACCAGTATGCTGCTAGTCGGCACGGTTTTCAGTCCGAACGGCGAATACGACCAGAACTTTCTGAAAAACTACGCTCAGATCAACCTGGTTCCCCAGATTCAGCGCGTACCCGGCGTGGGCGACGTGATGATGATGGGAGCCGACTACTCAATGCGTATCTGGCTGAAACCGGACGTCATGGCTCAATACATGCTGATGCCGTCGGACGTTACCGCCGCGCTGGCCGAACAAAACATCGAAGCCGCTCCGGGACAGTTCGGAGAGGCCGGCGACCAATCTTTCCAATACATCATGCGATACAAAGGCCGCCTGGCGACCCCCGAAGAGTTCGAAAACATCGTAGTTCGGGCGACACCGGACGGCAAGGTGCTGAAACTCGGCGACATCGCCCGTATCGAACTGGGCGGACTCTCGTATGCATTTTCGACCCGGTCGAACGCCCATCCGGGAACTTCGTTCATTATCTTCCAGACCGCCGGATCGAACGCTACGCAAATTATCAACGACATCAAAAAAATCCTCGAGCAGTCCGCCAAGGACTTCCCCCCGGGAGTGGACTACGAAATCATGATGGATACGAACGATTTCCTGTTCGCCTCCATCAATGAAGTGCTCAAAACGCTGATCGAAGCATTTATTCTGGTGTTCCTCGTGGTGTTCATCTTCCTGCAGGACTTCCGCTCGACGCTGATCCCGGCGATCGCGATCCCGGTAGCTTTGATCGGTACGTTCTTCGTCCTGTACCTGATCGGATTCAGCGTGAACCTGTTGACGCTTTGCGCCCTCGTGCTGGCGATCGCCATCGTGGTCGATGACGCCATCGTGGTCGTCGAGGCGGTACATGCCAAACTGGATCAGGGTTATAAATCGCCGTTGAAAGCGTCTATCGACGCGATGAGCGAAATTTCGGGAGCTATCGTGTCGATCACCCTCGTGATGATGGCCGTGTTCATTCCGGTAAGCTTCATCACCGGTACGTCGGGTACGTTCTACCGCCAGTTCGGTCTGACGATGGCCATCGCCATCGGCCTGTCCGCCATCAACGCGCTGACGCTGAGTCCTGCACTGTGCGCCATGTTCCTGAAACCGCACCAGAAAGAGGAAGAGGGACAGAAAAAACTGAGCCCGATCAAACGGTTCCATAAAGCCTTCAACGTCGCTTACGACGTCACGCTGACCAAGTACAAAAAAGGCGTCAACCTGTTCATCAAACGGAAATGGCTCGCTTTCGGCCTGGTCATCGCTTCGGTGGTCGTTTTGCTCGGCCTGATGAAAATCACTCCGACGGGTATGGTGCCGAACGAAGATACGGGTACTTTCTTCGTTGCCGTGAGCATGCCGCCGGCAACTTCGCTGGAAAAAACACAAGCCGCTATGGCCCGAATAGACAGCCTGCTCGCAGCCACCCCGGGCCTGAAAAGCCGTACCGAAATCGCCGGATACAGTTTCATGGCCGGACAGGGTAGCGCCTACGGTACGTTTATCTGTAAACTCAAACCGTGGGAAGAACGTACCAAGGAACAGAACGTCGATGCGATCATGGGCATGCTGACCATGCAGACGCGCAACCTGATCAAAGACGCCCAGGTATTTATCTTCGCTCCGCCGATGATCTCGGGTTACAGCGCCTCGAACGGTTTCGAAGTGAACCTGCAGGACAAAACGGGCGGCGACATCAACACGTTCTTCAACATCTCGCAGCAATTCATCGCCAAGCTGAACCAACGTCCGGAGATCGCGATGGCCTACAGCGCGTTCAACCCGTTCTACCCGCAGTATATGGTCGATATCGACGTAGCCAAATGTAAACAGGCCGGCCTGAGTCCGCAAACGCTGCTCGCCGCCCTGCAAGGCTATTACGGTAGTATCTACGCGTCGAACTTCAACCGTTTCGGCCGCCTGTACCGCGTCATGATCCAGTCCGACGCCGAACTGCGCGTCAATCCGGAAACGCTGAACAGCATCAAGGTGCGCAATGGCAACGAAATGGCGCCGATCACCCAGTTCATTACGCTCAAACGGGTGTACGGCCCGGACAACATCTCGCGTTTCAACATGTTTACCTCGATCAAGGTGAACGGAAACCCGAAACCCGGATACAGTTCGGGACAGGCTATCCAGGCCATCCAGGAAGTCGCCAACGAAACGCTGCCTTCCGGTTACGGATTCGAGTATTCCGGTATGACGCGCGAGGAACAGCAGAGCAGCGGAAGCACCACGGCCATTATCTTTATCCTGTGTCTGGTCTTCGTCTACCTGCTGCTGAGCGCCCAGTACGAAAGTTACATCCTTCCGCTGGTCGTAATCCTTTCGATCCCGGCCGGTCTGATGGGTAGCTTCATCTTCGCGCAGTTCATGGGCGTCGAGAACAACATCTACATGCAGATCGCCCTGATCATGCTGATCGGCCTGTTGGCCAAGAACGCCATCCTGATCACCGAGTTCGCCCTCGAACGACGCCAATCCGGTATGAGCATCGTCTCGGCAGCCGTACTCGGAGCGTCGGCCCGTCTGCGCCCGATCCTGATGACCTCGCTGGCCATGGTGATCGGCCTGTTGCCGCTGATGTTCGCCAGCGGCGTAGGAGCCAACGGCAACAGCACGCTGGGAACCGGGGCCATCGGCGGTATGTTGATCGGTATGATCTGCCAGATCTTCGTCGTACCGGCGCTGTTCGTCGCCTTCCAGCATCTGCAGGAACGGTTCAAGCCGCTGCACTGGGACGATACCGACAACACCGAAATCGAAGCAGAAATCGAACAATACACGAAATAACGGAGATGAAAAAACAACAGTTCATATATATCGTATGCCTTGCAGCGCTGGTAAGCGGCTGCAACATATACAAGCCTTACAGCCGGCCCGAGATGGACACGAAAGGGTTGTACCGCGATCCCGTCTCGGCAACCGACACGCTGGTTTCGGATACGACCAACATGGGCGACCTGCCGTGGCGCGAAGTATTCACCGATCCGCAGCTCCAGTCCCTGATCCAATTGGGGCTGGAACAGAACACCGACCTGCAGACGGCCATCCTGAAAGTTCAGGAGGCCGAAGCGGGCCTGATGTCGGCGCGCCTGGCCTACACGCCTTCGCTGAACCTGGCCCCCCAGGGCGGCCTGAGCTGGTATGAAAATCACAGGCGGACGTGGACATGGAACGCCCCGATCGCCGCCAGCTGGGAAATCGACATTTTCGGCAAACTGCTGAACGCCAAACGGGGAGCGAAAGCCGCCGTCCTGCAGAGCCAAGCCTACAAGCAAGCCGTCCAAACCCAGGTAATCGCCGCCGTAGCGAACTACTACTACACGCTGCTGATGCTCGACGAACAGCTCGCCATCACCGAAAATACTTCGGTACTGTGGAAAAAGACCGTCGAGACGATGCGGGCAATGAAAGAGGCCGGCATGGTGAACGAAGCGGCCATCGTGCAGAGCGAAGCGAACAGCTACATGATCGAAGCGTCGATCCCGGAACTCAAACAGCAGATCCGCGAGATCGAGAACGCGCTGTCGCTGATCCTCAAAGAGGCTCCGCAGCAGATCGAACGGGGCAGCCTGAAATCGCAATCGTTCCCCGCGATGATGAACGCCGGCGTTCCGGTACAATTGTTGTCGAACCGTCCGGACGTCAAGGCGGCCGAGATGGCGTTCGCCGGCACGTTCTACAACACGAACGCCGCCCGGTCGGCTTTCTACCCGTCGCTGTCGATCTCGGGAAACTTCGGATGGACGAACCAACTGGGTAGCATAGTGGCGAACCCGGGCAAAATGATCGCATCGGCCCTCGGCTCGCTGACGCAGCCTCTCTTCAACAAAGGCGCCAATACGGCCCGGCTGCGGATCGCAAAGGCCCAGCAGCAGGAAGCGCTGCTGAGTTTCCAGCAGGCAATCCTGAATGCCGGCAGCGAGGTCAGCAACGCGCTGTGCCAGTACCAGTCGGCCGAAGACAAAATCGTTCAGCGGAAAAAACAGATCAATTCCCTGGAAAAATCGGTCGAATATACGCAGGAATTATTAACTTTAGGAACTTCCACCTACCTGGAAGTGCTTACGGCGCAGCAATCGCTCCTCAGCGCTCAGCTGTCGAACGTATCCGACCAGTTCGATCGCATACAGGCCATCGTCAACCTGTACAACGCATTGGGCGGAGGACGCAACGAATAACGATAAAAACACAGCGATATGATCAGTCCATTAGCTCATGTAGACCCCAGTGCGAAAATCGGGAAGAACGTGACCGTTTACCCGTTCGCATACATCGATAAGAATGTCGAAATCGGCGACAACTGTACGATCATGCCTTACGCCAGCGTGCTGGACGGCACCCGGATGGGAACCGGCAACACCGTTTACCAAAGCGCCATCCTGGGCGCCGCCCCGCAGGACTTCAAGTTCAAGGGGGAGGATACCATCCTGGTGATCGGCAACGACAACACGATCCGCGAAAAAGTGATCGTCAACCGGGCCACCTATCCGGACGGCGTCACTTTGATCGGCGACGGGAACTTCCTGCTCGAAGGCGTACACGTGGCGCACGACACGAAGATCGGTAACAAATGCATCCTCGGGAACGGGGCCAAGACCGCCGGCGAATGCGTCATCGACGACAAAGCGATCCTCGGCAGCGGCGTTATCCTCAAGCACGGCTGCCACATCGGTAGTTGGACGCTGCTCCGGGACGGATGCCGGGCCAACAAGGACGTACCGCCCTTCATCGTAGCCGCGCACAACCCGATCGTTTATTATGGAGTGAACGCCGTACTGTTGTCTAAAGTCGGCGAAATTCAGGAGAATATCATCGACGACATCGCAAAGGCTTACCGCCAGATCTACCAATCCGGAACCAGCCTCGAAAACGCGCTGATCCAAATCAAGGAGACCATCCCGATGAGTCCCGAGATACAGTACATCATCGACTTCATCGAGAAATCGGATAAAGGAATCATTGGAATCGCCCAGTTGTAGGCTTCCTCCGTCATTCATAAAAAAGACCCCTCGAAAGGGGCCTTTTTTATATTGCATCATTACATACTGATAAACAACCGACTACACAGGAGTCGGAACTTTATCCCGGAAAGCCTTGCTGTTTTTTGAAATCTTTTTATTAATTTTAAACTGTCGTATTAGGCTTCCCGTTTAACCGAAAATCCGCAACAAAAAAGGATTTGCATCCTGAATAAACAACAATACTAAAAACTGCTATTATGGAAAAGACAAAAAGTTACCTGGTCGAATGCGCCCTGCTGGCGATCGGCCTGATCGTAGCGGGATGGATGCTGCGGAGCGGCATCGTACATTTCAAGGACAGCGAACGCGTCGTTTCCGTCAAAGGACTTTCGGAAAAAGAGGTCAAAGCCGACCGGGTGATCTGGCCGCTGGCCTACAAAGAAGTCGGAGACAATCTGATGACACTTTACAATACGCTCGAAACGAGCAATGCGAAAATCGTCGATTTCCTGAAGTCGAACGGCATCACGGACGACGAAATTACGATCGCCCCGGCGGAAATCATCGACATGGACGCCGAACGCTACGGCCCGCAAAGCGTCAAATACCGTTACAACGTAACCAGCGTGTTGACCGTTACGACCGATAAGGTGGATCTGGTGGTCAAACTGATGTCGCGCCAGAGCGACCTACTGAAACAGGGCGTAGCCATCACCGGCGGGGATTACCGTTTCACAACGCAGTTCCTGTACACTTCCACTGCGTTGAACGAGATCAAACCGAAAATGATCGAAGAAGCGACCGAGAACGCCCGCATCGCCGGCGAAAAATTCGCGCACGATTCGAAAAGCAAACTGGGAAAGATCAAATTTGCCAACCAGGGACAGTTCTCGATCTCCGACCGGGACGCCAATACGCCCTATATAAAGACGGTGCGCGTCGTAACGTCCGTCGATTATTACCTGAAAGACTAATAACGGGATGCGGAGGAAAAATTCCTCCGCATCGTTTACGCAATACTTAACTTAATCTTCAAAAAATACCAAACTTATGAAAAGAAGGGATTTCCTGAAAACGTTCGCAGGAATGGCCGCCCTGACCATCGTTCCCCGTCACGTACTCGGCGGAACGCGATACACGGCTCCGAGCGATCAGCTCACCAAGGGCATCATCGGCGTCGGCGGGATGGGACGCGGTCATTACGGCTACGCCGGCACCCGCCTGGTAGCCATTTGCGACGTGGACAAAAATCATCTGGCGGCCGGCGAGCAACTGGCCAGCGATAAACTGGCCACCTATTCCGACTACAGGAAACTGATCGAAGATCCGAACGTCGATATCGTACACATCGCCACCCCGCCGCACTGGCACGGGATCATGTCGGTCGACGCCGCCCGCGCCGGCAAGGACATCTGGTGCGAGAAACCGATGACGCGGACGATCGGCGAAGGCAAACGGGTGATGGAAGCGGTCAAACAGCACGGCAATATTTTCCGCCTCAACACATGGTTCCGCTTCACCGACACGTTCTACGGCATGAACACGACCGTCGACAAGATCAAAAAACTGGTTGACAGCGGTATGCTCGGATGGCCGTTGAAAGTGACGATCAGCAAGCATACCGGCTTCAACTGGAAATTTTTCTGGGTCGGCAACGAAAAACTCGAAGAACAGAAAGTCCCCGCCGAACTCGACTACGACATGTGGCTCGGCCCGGCTCCTTATAAACCCTACAACGCGCACCGCGTACACGAAACCTTCCGCGGATACTGGGACTACGACGCCGGCGGACTGGGCGATATGGGACAGCACTACATCGACCCGGTGCAATACCTGCTCGGCAAGGACGAAACCAGCCCGATCTCGGTCGAGATCGACGCGCCGCAGCAGCATCCCGACGCGGTGGGTACGTGGCGTAAAATCGAATATACTTACGATGACGGCTGCAAAATCATCCTGTACGGCGAAGACAACGGCAGTCCGAGCGATCCTTACATCGAGGGCCCGAACGGAAAAGTATACCCCAATTTCCAGTGCGACATTCCGGACTGGGAACGCAAACTGGCCGAATTTCCCGACCCGATGCCGCAGCAGACCGATTTCCTGCATTGCGTCAAGAACCGTCAGAAATTCGCCCTGAACGAACAGAACGGGTTCCGCTCGGCGACTATCGTCAATATGGGCGGCGTGGCGCTGCGCCTGGGACGTTCGCTGAAATTCGATCCCGAAAAGCTGCTGTTCGTCGATGACGATGCGGCCAACCGGCTGATCGACCAACCGATGCGCGCCCCCTGGGCCATTTAACGTCTAACCCGATTAACGATAATTATGATGAAAAAGATAGTTTTAGTTCTTTTTGCGTTGTTCGCGTTGGCCGGCAGCAACCTGTCTGCACAGACCAATCCGAACCGCACGTGGAAAACCAAAGTATCGGATGCGCTGGGTCTGATGCCGGCCCCGAACAAAGCCGAATACGACCGGTTGATGAGCGATCTGGTTTCGACCGGAGCAGAGGGCGTGGACATGCTGGTATCCATGTTCGACGATACGAACAACGTTCCGGTCAGCTACGCGCTGTCCGGCTGGTCGGCCTTCGTTTCGGGCCCCGACCGTGAACAGGCGCGCAAAGAGTTCGTCGACGGGATTATCCGCGGACTGAAAAAAAGCAACAATGCCGAAATCAAGGCGTTCTACATCCGCCTGCTGCAACAATGCGGCAAAAAGGAGAGCGTCGATGTCCTGGCCGGTCTGATCGGCGATCAACGGCTGGGCGGCCCCGCGCTGACTGCGCTCGTTTCGAACGGAACGCCGGAAGCCGAAACGGCGATCGCCCAGGCGATCGTTGCCGGGACAGGCGATAAAAACGCGCTGGCTCAGGCCGCAGGCGACGCGGGCATCGACAACGAAGGCGTCGAAACGGCTCTGATCGCCTGGGTAGGCAACGATAAAAGCGCCGACAAGTCGATTTATTACGCCCTGTCGAAAATCGGTACGGCCGCATCGCTTCCCGTGCTGAGCGCCGCAGCCGCAAACGCTAACTACGACGGCGACGCGGCCGACGCGACGGACGCTTATATCTGCCTGATCGAAAAGCTGAAAGCAGACGGACAGGACAAACTGGCCGCTGCGGAAGCCGGTAAACTACTGAAAAAAGCGGCAGCCGCCGGATCGGAACACGCCCGTATCGCAGCCACCGGAATCCTGCTGTCGCTACAGAAGAGTCCGGTCGCCTATGCGATGAAAGCGATGAAAGATCCCGCACGGGCTTACCGCAACAACGTGTTGCGATTCGCCGCTCCGTATGCGGACGACGCGTTCTACACCGAACTGGGCGCTACGCTCGGCAAACTGAAAGACAACGAAGCCAAAACCGACATTGTCAACTACCTCGGCAACCAGGGAGCGAAAACGGCGTTGCCGGCTATCCTGCCCTATCTGAAAGATGCGGATACGGAACTTAGCGAAGCCGCTATGTGGGCAGCGACGCAGATCGGCGGATCGGAAGTTCCCGCCGCTCTGAGCGAAGTGATCCTGACGGCGACCGACAGCGAGCTCGACCAGGCCCGAGCCAATACGGCTGCCCAATGCCTACTCGCCTACAAAGGGAACGTCAATCCGGTAGCGGCCGAGATCGTTCAAAAGAAAGGAGACGTCCGCGGAATCACGGTACTCGCCGCCCGCCGCGCGCAGGATCAGTCCGGCGTCGTTTTCGATGCGACCCGGAATGCCAATGCCGCCGTCGCACAGGCCGCTTATGCGGCGCTGCCCGCCGTAGCGTCGGCCAAAGACCTCCCCGCCCTGTACACGATGCTCGAAAAACAGCAGTCGGTCAACGACCAAAATACCGAAGCGATTCAGAACGCCATCGTCGCAGCGTTGCGCGAACTGACTCCCGACGAACAGGCCGGAGCGATCGGAGACCGCATCGCCAAAAGCGGAGCCAAGAAATCGCTGTACTACGCCGTTCTGGCGAAAGCAGGGCTGCCGGACGCAATGGAAACTATCTCGAAAGGCTTCGACAGCGGTTCGGCCGTCGACAAGGACAACGCCTTCTATGCGCTACTGAATATCAAGGGAATGGCCGCTGCCGACAAACTGGCCGAAATCGCGGCCGCCGACGATGCCGCCTATGCGGCCAAAGCGCTCGACGTGTACGTACAGCGGATCGCCGCATCGGACAAAACGCCCGAAAACAAGACGCTGCTGCTGTCCGACGTGCTGGATATAGCCGGATCGAACAAAGCCCTCTCCGCCGCCGATGCGCGTAAGATCGAAACCAAAGCGCTTCAGGGACTCGAAAACAACAAGACGTTCCAGGGGATGATGCTTGCCGGAAAATACCTCGGCAACGCCGACGCGGACGTTTCTCAGGCCGCTGTGATGGCCGTAATCCGGACGGCTCTGGCCCACAAAGAATTCTACGGCCCGGCCGTTACCGAACTACTGAAAAAGGCTGTGGAACTGAACAAAGACAAGGACAGCAATTACCAGCGCGAAGAAGTGCAGAAACACCTGGCTTCGCTGCCGGCGACGGGCGGTTTCGTCTCGATGTTCAACGGCAAAAACCTGACCGGATGGAAAGGGCTTGTCGAAAACCCGATCGCCCGCGCCAAGATGAAACCGGCGGAACTGGCCAAGAAACAGGCCGCCGCAGACGAAACGATGCGCAAGGACTGGGTAGTGAACAACGGACTGATGGAATACGTCGGACACGGATTCGACAACATCTGCACCGAAAAACAATACGGCGATTTCGAAATGTACGTCGATTGGAAACTCTATGCCGAAGGTAGCGAGGCCGATGCGGGCATTTACCTGCGCGGTACGCCGCAGGTGCAGATCTGGGATACGGCGCGCCGTAACGTGGGTGCCGAAGTCGGTTCCGGCGGACTCTACAACAACCAGGTCAATCCGAGCAAGCCGTCCAAAGTGGCCGACAATAAGTTGGGAACTTGGAATACATTCTACATCAAGATGGTAGGCGACCGCGTCACCGTACTGCTGAACGGCGAGAAGGTAGTCGACAACGTGATCCTCGAAAACTTCTGGGACCGCAGCCAGGCGATCTTCCCGATCGAACAGATCGAACTGCAGGCGCACGGCACCAAAACCGCTTTCCGCAACCTCTACATCAACGAACTGCCGCAGGTGAAACCGACCGAACTGTCCGCCGAAGAGAAAGCCGAAGGTTTCAAACTGCTGTACGACGGCACGAACATGCACGGTTGGACGGGTAATACGCGCGATTATGTCTCCGAAGACGGAGCGATCGTGCTCTATCCGGGCAACGGCGGCGGCGGCAACCTATATACGGTCGACGAGTACAAAGACTTCGTCTTCCGCTTCGACTTCATGCTGACCGAAGGCGCGAACAACGGGATCGGAATCCGGGCCCCGCTCGAAGGCGATGCCGCTTATGTCGGCATGGAGATTCAGGTGCTCGACAACGAATCCCCGATTTACAGCCAGCTCGAGAAATACCAGTATCACGGTTCGGTGTACGGCGTTATTCCGGCCAAACGCGGTTTCCTGAAACCGGTCGGCGAATGGAACAGCGAAGAGATCCGAATCAAGGGCAACGACATCCGCGTTACGCTGAACGGCGAAGTGATCCTCGAAGGCAACATCGCCGAAGCCAGCAAGAACGGAACGATCGACCACAAGGATCACCCGGGCCTGAAAAACGAAAAGGGCCATATCGGATTCCTCGGTCACGGCTCCCTGGTCAAATTCAAAAACATCCGGGTCAAGGAGTTGTAAAAAACCGTTCAGCGGAATGGCTCCGATCTATTTACACTGAACGAATAAAAAACAGCGGTTCGCTATCTCAAGCGAACCGCTGTTTTTTCTATCCGTTTACGAATTACTTCCGGAATACGCGCTCCAACTCCCGACGAGCGTCTTTCTCCTTGATGTACTCCCGCTTGTCGTAGCTCTTTCGACCGCGTCCCAAGCCGATCTGCAATTTTGCCAGCCCTTTGTCGTTGATAAAAAGCTTCAATCCTACGATCGTCAGCCCCTTGTCCTGCAACGCGCGCTCCAACTTGGCCAGTTCTCGGCGTTGCAGCAACAATTTGCGGTCGCGTTTGGGCATGTGATTGTTGTAGCTGCCCCAGTGGTATTCCGAAATGTTCATCCCCCGGACGAACAATTCATGGTCGTTGAAATAACAATAGCAGTCGGTCAGCGAGGCTTTTCCCAACCGCAGCGACTTGATCTCCGTACCCGACAAAACGATACCCGCAACATAGGTGTCGAGCATCTCGTAATCGTAAGTCGCCCGCTTATTTTTAATGGATATGTTTTTCCCGTCGTTCATGGCCGGTTATTTTCCGTATTGCGATTTTCCGGTACGGCGTTTGCCTCCCTGTTTATTGTTGCCCGCATGACCGTTCGTTTTCCCGGCGGAATGATTTCCCGTCTGAAAATTCTTGCGTGAACGATTGCTCATTCGGGGCTGTTTATAGTCGTTTCGGAGATTATTTAATGCAACTTCATCGATCGTTACCCCATTATCGGACATCGAGCGTATATCTTTCATGATGATCTCATTGCTCGGGTGTTCCTGGTTGTATTCGAACGACTTAGCCCGCATATACTTCGCTATGTTATTTACTATCAAAGTCTTCGCCTCCTCGTCGTCGATCGCCTTCAGAGCGGCGAGCGTCCGTTCTATATTTTTGCCGTAGTGCTTGCGGGCAATCTTCCCGCCCGGGTAAGCCATATGATCCGGCCTGGGGTTCAATATCTTAGCCGACGGGATCGGATAGGGCGAATCGACATCCAGCTTAAAATCGGACATGATGAACAGGTGATCCCACAACTTATGTTTGAAATCAGCCGTATCGCGCAGAGTCGGATTCAGGTTTCCCATCACCTCGATCACCGCGTGCGCCTGCTGGTTACGCAGATCTCGGTCATGTATAGACATCAGATAATCAACCATTTGATGCACATGCCTACCATACTCGGGCAGCATGAGTTTCTTCCTTTCGAAATTATAATTTTTATCCATAAAGAATTTTGTGGTCTCCACGACGAGCCGTTCCCGCAAGGATCTACGCTGTAAAACGAAAAATCTAAGAAAAAGTCTGAAAAAATGGTGTTTTACGGTCGATATTCTCAGAATCCTGCTTCGGTCGATCCGGAATGCCGTGTTTTTTTTAAACGGGAGTATTTACTAACTTTCGGACAAAGCTACATGGTTTTTCCCAGAAAACCAAAACCACGCAGCAGAAAATATAGTAACACTCCCATCCTAGTATTTAATATTTTATAAAAAAGTTATGACAAACGTATTGGTAGTAGACAGCGAGCGGAGCATTCGCAACACGTTGAAAGAACGGCTCGAATATGAAGGCTTCCGCGTCGAAACCGCCGAAACGGGCAGCGAGGCGGCCGACAAAACCGAAAAATCAACCTATGACATCGTACTTTGCGACATCAATGTTCCCGACACGGGAGCGTTCGACCTGCTCGACAGCCTGCGGGCAAACGGAAAAAGCCTGCCTTTTATCATGCTGTCGTCGCAAAAAGGAACGGAACCCGTCGTCAATTCGATGCGTCACGGAGCATACGATTACATACTCAAACCGATCAATCTGAATAAATTACTCGAATCGATCCGATCGGCTACCGAACCTAAAAACCAAAATCATGCCACAACCGTCGCGGCGGCTTCTACGGAGACCGTAGCCCGGAAATCGTCAGCAGCTCCGGCATTGCGTGCGAACCGCGGCGCCACGGAACTGATCGGTTCCTCGCGCGCAATGGTTTCCGTCAAACGGCTGATCGAAAAAGTAGCTCCGTCCGATGCGCGGGTACTGATCAGCGGAGCCAACGGAACCGGCAAGGAGCTGGTCGCCCACCGGCTGCACGAACAGAGCCTGCGGGCCGGACAACCGTTCATCGAAGTCAACTGCGCCGCCATTCCGTCGGAATTGATCGAAAGCGAACTTTTCGGGCACGAGAAGGGGTCGTTCACGTCGGCCAACAAACAGCACAAAGGCAAATTCGAACAGGCCGACGGAGGAACGCTTTTCCTCGACGAAATCGGCGACATGAGCCTTTCGGCGCAGGCCAAAGTATTGCGGGCCCTGCAGGAAAACCGGATCAGCCGGGTCGGAAGCGACAAGGACATCACCGTCAACGTGCGGGTCGTCGCGGCCACCAACAAAAACCTGTTGCACGAAATCGAAATGGGCAATTTCCGGGAAGACCTCTACCACCGGCTGAGCGTGATCATCATTCCGGTTCCGCCGTTGCGCGAACGCCGCGAGGACATTCCTTCGCTGGCCCATCACTTCGTCGAGAAAATATGCGCCGAATACGGCCAGAAACCCAAAGTCATCGAGAAAGATGCGCTCGCCGCACTGTCCCAGATGGAATGGAGCGGAAATATCCGGGAGCTCCGAAACGTGATCGAGCGACTGATTATCCTGTGCGACAACAACATAACGCTCGAAGACGTAAAGACCTACGCACAGGGAGTCCTTTAACCGATTTATTTCTTACAAAAAATTATTTATATCGTTTAGAAAAAGAAATAAATTCCGAAACCGAATCGAAAGCGACGGCGCCATGTAATAATAAATAAGGCGCCGCCGCTTTTTTTGTACGGAACCGATAAAACCATTACCTTTATTCGAAAATAAAACCTTTTCATCCGTGAAAAAAATCTTCCTTTGTCTTCTGACGGGCCTATGCCTGTCGGGAGTCTCCGCCCAACGGGACTGGGCGCAATTCGCAAAATACGAAGCGGCGAACCGGCGGATCGACTATCCGGTCAAAGCCGTCTTCATGGGCAATTCGATTACCGACAACTGGGCGCTGATGGATTCCGTATTTTTCGCCGAACACCGTTTCGTCGGCCGCGGCATCAGCGGACAAACTTCCGCCGAAATGCTGGTGCGCTTCCGGCAGGACGTCATCGGACTGTCGCCCGAAGCCGTCGTCATCATGGCGGGCACGAACGACCTGGCCCAGAACAACGGTTACATCGCATTGGAAAATATCTTGGGCAACATCGCCTCGATGTGCGAACTGGCCAAGCTCCACAAAATCCGGCCGATCCTCTGTTCCGTACTGCCCGCTTACCGGTTCGGCTGGCGACAGGAAGTTCCGGCGGCCGACCGGATCATCGAGTTGAACGGAATGATCGAGCGGTACGCCCGGGAAAACGGCATCTCTTATGTAGACTACCACTCCGCCCTGAAGGACGGACGGAACGGCCTGCCGGAGAAATACAGCGGCGACGGCGTACACCCCAATCCGGAGTGCTACAAAATCATGGAAGCGATCGTTTTGCCCGTTATCGACAAAAAACCGGCAAAAAAAGTCGCCGTCCGTACCGGCGGCGCGAAAAAGCATAGCTGGGACCGATAACCGATCGCAAATCCATCGCCCGATGACAACCCGATACATCGAAACGCCCCGGCTGATCCTGCGCGACTGGCAGGACAGCGATCTGCTCCCGTTCACCGAAATGAACGCCGACCCGAAAGTCATGGAATATTTCGTAAAACCGCTGACCGTCAAGGAATCTTCCGCTTTTTTCCTCCGCATCCGGAACGAACTCGCCGATTTCGGTTACGGAGCATATGCCGTCGAACGGAAAACGGACGGAAAGTTCCTTGGCTTTACCGGCCTCCACCGGATTCCGTTCAAAGCGGACTTCACTCCGGGAATCGAGATCGCCTGGAGGCTGATCCGCGAAGCATGGGGCAACGGATATGCGACCGAAGCGGCCGCCGCCTGCCTGGAATATGCGGACAAACGACTCGGTCTCCGGGAAATATACGCTTTCACGACCCTCCAGAACCGCCGGTCGGAGCGAGTCATGCAGAAGACAGGTATGCAACGGATCGGAATATTCGACCATCCGCTGCTCGATGCCCGGCATCCGCTACGAAAACATGTGTTGTATAAAATAAACTTTCAGAGTTTACAAAAATAAAAGTTATGCCATCCGGGATAAAAGTACTTTCCCGGAAACGTCCCCCGGCGAACCGGCCTCCCTGCAACGACATAGCAAATAAAACCCTCCCGATCCAAAACTCTTTCGAATAGATTTCCTATCTTTGCAGGCGGTCGATCCGGAGTAAAACCGTGTAAACCACGCCGAACCGGAATCGGCCGGCGACACGCGTCGCGACAAACCGCAGCATGTGCCGTCCACATCGTCATCCCGCAAAAACAATTTCTAAAAATATGTCTTACAATAAAAAAGTCAGAGTCCGTTTTGCGCCGAGTCCTACCGGCCCCCTGCATATGGGAGGCGTCCGCACGGCGCTGTACAACTACCTTTTCGCGCGCCAGCACGGCGGCGACTTTATCCTGCGCATCGAAGACACCGATTCGCACCGATTCGTACCGGGAGCGGAGAGCTATATCATGGAGTCGCTCAAATGGTGCGGCATCACGATCGACGAAGGCATCGACGAGGGAGGCCCTCACGCCCCGTACCGCCAGAGCGAGCGCAAAGAGATCTACCTGAAATACGCCTTGCAACTGGTCGGATCGGGCGACGCTTATTACGCTTTCGACACGCCCGACGAACTGAACGCGATCCGCGCGGAAGCCGAAGCAGCCGGCAAAACGTTCGCGTACAATTACGAAGTGCGCACCCGGCTGGCCACGTCGCTGGCCCTGTCGGACGAAGAGGTCAAACGCCGCATCGCCGCGGGCGACCAGTGGGTAATCCGTTTCAAAATGCCCGAAAACGAGGAGGTGCGGATGCACGACCTGATTCGCGGCGACGTGACGGTACACACTTCGACGCTGGACGACAAGGTGCTCTACAAATCGGCCGATGCGCTGCCGACCTACCACCTGGCCAACATCGTCGACGATCACCTGATGGAGATTTCGCATGTGATTCGCGGCGAAGAGTGGCTGCCGTCGCTGCCGTTGCACTACTTGCTGTACCGCGCGCTCGGCTGGAGCGACACGCAGCCCGAATTCGCCCACCTGCCGCTGCTGCTGAAACCTACCGGCGGCGGCAAGCTGAGCAAGCGCGACGGCGACAAGATGGGATTCCCGGTATTCCCGCTGCAATGGACGTCGCCCGAAGGCGAGACCTCGCACGGCTACCGCGAAGACGGGTATTTTCCAGAAGCATTCGTCAACATGCTGGCACTGCTGGGCTGGAATCCGGGAACCGACCAGGAGATCTTCTCGATGGACGAACTGATCGGCGCCTTCTCGCTCGAACGCGTCAGCAAGAGCGGCGCCCGGTTCAACCCGGAAAAAGCGCACTGGTTCAACGCCCAGTACCTGCACGCCAAATCCGATGCGGAACTGGCCGCGCTGTACGCCCCGATCCTGAAGGCGAAAGGGGTGGACGCCCCGGCCGCCAAAACGGCCCGGGTGATCGCGCTGATCAAACAGCGCGCGACATTCGTCAGCGATTTCTGGAGTCTAACCTCGTTCATGTTCGTCGCGCCTGAGCAATACGACCCCAAATCGACCGCCAAATTCTGGAAAGGCGAAAATCCAACGCGGATCGCAGCGCTGCGGACGCTGCTGGCAGGGATCGACGACTTCTCGAAAGAGAACACCGAAAAAATCGTATTCGAATGGATCGCGCAAAACGAATATCCGATGGGACAGGTGATGAACTCGTTCCGACTGGCCATCGTAGGTACGAGCTCCGGCCCGAGCATCCTCGACATCTGCGAGATCATCGGCAAGGAAGAGACCCTGCGCCGTATCGACAAAGCGCTCGAAACGCTGCGATAACCGACCGTTTTTGATCGTACCGGCAGCGCGTTTCCGTCTCCGGACGATCGGCCGCGCTGCCGCGTAATCCGACCGAAAAATTCCGTTTTCCCAAAAATCGCCGTCCCAGCGGACGGCGATTTTTATTTCGGCATCCGGACGATTATTCCCGTTTTATTCATTAAATTGCCGTAAATAACTGCCGAATACCATGAAATTTCCGAAATTTCTCCTGGCGATGACGATCGCTTCCTCGTCCGTTTTCGTTTCGGCGCAACCGCCGGACGAGAACGTCGCCGACCTGTTCAACCGTCAGGATTGGCTTACGCTCGAAAAAATATTTCCCGAAATAAAAGACAGCATCCGGGATCCGTGTCTGCGGTATATGACGCAGTCCTTACTGGACTGCTCTTTCAACCGCCCCCGACAAGCGCTGGGCGCACTCGACACGCTGATGGGCCCCCTGCTGGTAAACATGAGTTTCTCGAATATTCCGAGCATGGTGCTTTTCCGCTGCGAAGCGATGCGGCTCAATAAGAAATACGCGGCGGCGGCGGACTATCTCGACAGCTTTTTGCGCTACCTGTCGGCTACGATGGATATCTCCCGATTCCCCGAGCACCTGCAAATGTCCAGAATCCTGAACGGGCTGCGCGACGCCCCGGCTCCGGAGATCGTTCGTCCCGAACGCGACGTACGGCTGCCGCTGGCGATTCGGCCCGTCGTCGTCAAAGGCCGTACCGAAGGAGCCCACTTGTCCGTTCCGGTCGCAATCAACGGCAAAACTTACCCGTTCACGCTCGACACAGGAACCGGGACGACGGCAATTTCGCAACGCCTGGCCGACGAACTCGGACTGCGAACGATCTGCGATTCGATCCGAATCGACGGAATAGGCTCCCGCCTGGGGAGCCTCGCAATCGCCGACAGCCTTTGTGTCGGGAACATCGTATACAAAAACCCCGTGGTCGCCGTACTTCCGCCGAATCCCGCAGTAGACACGCTGCTATACATAGACGCGATCCTGGGACGCGACCTTCTGATAGCGGTCGGAGAGGTGCAGATCTACCCGAAAAAGAAGAAAACCGTTTTTCCGGCCACGCCCACGCCCTCCCCTCTGCCGGAAAAGAACCTCGTATTGATGAACGGAGGAGACCCTTACCTCGAAGCCTGGTCGGGCGACGAGCGGCTGCTGATGCTCTTCGACACGGGAAACTCCACGGGCGGCATGTATCCTTCGTATTATAGGAAACACAAAGAGAGGATAGAGACAGAAGGCGCGCCGGACACCGTGCTGGTCGGCGGCATGGATCTGTACACCGCAACGGTTTACCGCCTGCCCGGATTTTCGTTACGGACGTGCGGTTCGGAGATCGGAATCGACAACATGATTGTGGAAACAGCCGAAAACGGCCCTTCCCGTACGGGACAAAGCGGGGACGGCGTACTCGGCATGGATTTTATCCGGCAATTCCGCAAAGTGACGATCAATTTCAGCCAAATGTACGTAGCCGCGGAGAAATAAGCCCGGTCGAAACCGGCACGCCGTCCGGACACTTCCGGAATCCCCGTCTACTCGTGATGATAAGGCTCGTTGCGGATGATCGTGAAAGCGCGGTAAAGCTGTTCGGCGAAAATCGCGCGGATGATCTGGTGCGAAAAGGTCATCCGCGACAACGATATGCTTTCGTCTGCCCGGTCGTAGACCGTTTTCGAAAAACCGTAAGGGCCGCCGATCACGAAACAAAGCCGACGGACGCCGCTGTTCATCCGCTTTTGCAACCACATCGAAAACTCGACCGATCGCATTTCGGCTCCCTTTTCGTCCAGCAACACCACGTAATCGCCGTCGGCGAACTGCCGCATCAGCAGCTCGCCTTCCTGCCGTTTCTGGCTTTCGGCCGAGATGTTGCGCGTATTTTTCAGGTCGGGCAGCGTGACGAGCGTCACCCGGGTATAAAAATTCAGCCGTTTCAGGTACGTCGCGACAAGGCTCTGTATTTCGGCGGAATCCGTCTTACCGACTACCAGCAGATCGATGTTCATCGGCGAGCGGCGCTTTTGGGTTTAACGGCCGTTTTGGAACGGGCCGCCGGCGCCGGCGCGGCATCCAGCAGGGTTTTCGCATCCCGCACTTGCGGGAACGGGAAATCGCTGTTCCACTCGCCCTGCACGTCGCGGTAGGTGACATGATGCAACGAATCGGCCCCTTTGAGCCACTGGTAAGCCTTGTACATGTTATAACCGTTGCCGGACATTCCGCCCATCGACAGGGCGATCACCGACGTGTAGTTTTTACTGCGTCCCTGCATACCCGCCACCCGGTCGATAAACTGCGGCAGGAAAGCGGGATCGTTGGCCACCGAACCGCCCACGTTCCGGTCGTCTTTCCTGAACCCGGCGTTGATGTTGGCCTGGTCGATCACGTAAAATCCGATCCGGTCGCACAATTCGTAAAACCAGTGCGGCTGCGGGTAGCTGACGCAAAGCGTATTTACCCGCTGGTTTTTCAGTATCTTCAACTGCCGTTCGGTCGCGGCGGCATCGGCCGCAGCATCGTAATCGACCGCCGACAGTTCGGCCTTCTTATCGTTGATCCACAGTTCGCCGTCGCGCAGTTCCGCGTGATTGAACCCGAATTTCAACGGAATGTATTCGGTGATCCGGCCGTCCCGCCGGGTGTAGAGCATCAGTTTGTACAGGCTCGGCCGTTCGGGCGACCAGGCCGTGCTTTTCCAGATATTTTCAAGCACTTCGCGGCAGGCCAGCGTATCGGTGCTGTTGCCGGGAATCTCCGTATCGATCAGGTTGTAGGTAAGCAGCTTGCCGGTCGGCGAATAAATATCGTAGCCGAACGTGATTTTCTCGGCGCTGCGGTACGAGTTCGACATCACGACGGCGAAATCGACCCAGCCGTGCACTTTCGTCGTATCGCTCTGCGTCCGGATCACGAAATCCTCGATCCGCAGCTTGGGCTGCGAATAGACGTACACCCCGCCGAGACTCCCGGGTTGCAACTGCGGCAGCAGCGTCTCCATCCAGTTGCCGGTCGAATAACCGTAAACTTCGATCCCGATCGTGTTCACCCCGTCGGTAACGGCTTCCGAGATCGGAAATTCGGTCGGCGTACGGCTGTCGTCACTGTATCCGATGCGCCGGTCGTTGACATACACCGTATAGGCTCCGCCAACCCCTTCCACATGGATGAACATATCCCGGTCGAGCCACAGGTACGGCACGTCGATTACCGCCCGGTACTGCACCAGCGGAATCTCGGCCGGCAGCTGCGGCGGCGTCAGCGCCTCCAGCGGGGAAAGCCCCTGCACGACCGACGTGTTGGGTACGTCGACCTCCTGCCAGGCCGTCGATGTAAAGGCGGGTTTGTAGAAACCGGGCTCGCCGCCCTGCCGCGTAGTCGAAACAATCGCCCGCCACTTGCCGGCGAGCGACACGTAATGCGGCGCATTGGCCGGATCGCCGGTCTCGCCCGCTTCACGGGTCGGATAGCTGATAAACTCGGGGCGCGAATCGGCTTTGCCTTCGCCGCCGACCGACGGATTGTTCCATACAGGCACCTGGGCGGCCAGCGAACAGGCCGCGCAGCAAACTGCCAATAAGCAAACTGATTTTTTCATGAATGCGAACGGTATCATTGGTGAAAATGCCCGCTTTATTTCTGGCGGAAAAAGATCTGGATCGGCACTCCCTCGAAGTCCCATCGTTCGCGGATCTTATTCTCCAGAAAACGGCGGTACCCCTCTTTGATGTACTGAGGCAGGTTGACGAAAAACGCAAACGACGGCGTGGGCGACGCCAACTGCGTAACGTATTTGATCCGGATATATTTCCCTTTGGTAGACGGCGGCGGCGTCTCCTCGATAATCGGCAGCAGGTATTCGTTCAGCGCCGAGGTCGGGATCTTGCGTATCCGCGAATAGTAAACCCGCATGGCCGTTTGCAGCACGTCGAGGATACGCTGTTTGTTCGGCACCGACGTGAAGACGATCGGCACGTCGCTGAACGGGGCGATCCGCCGGCGGATCGCTTCGGCGAACTCCTTCATCGTGTTGCTCTCCTTCTCGATCAGGTCCCACTTGTTGACCACGATCACGCACCCCTTTTTGTTACGGACGACCAGGTTGAAAATATTCAGATCCTGCGCCTCGATACCGGCCGTCGCGTCGAGCATCAAAATGCAGACGTCGGACGATTCGATCGAACGGATCGAACGCAGCACCGAGTAAAATTCGAGATCTTCGGTCACCTTCGCCTTTTTGCGCAGCCCGGCCGTGTCGATCAGGTAAAAATCCATACCGAACTTGTTGTAGCGCGACAAGATCGAATCGCGGGTCGTCCCGGCGACCGGCGTCACGATGTTGCGCTCGGTGTCGAGCAGGGCATTCGTCAGCGACGACTTGCCAACGTTCGGACGCCCGATCACGGCAAACTTCGGCAGGTCGTCCGCCTGCTCCGCCCCGGCATCCTCGGGCAGCGCCGCGATCACCGCATCCATCACTTCGCCGGTTCCGCTGCCGCTCATCGCCGAAATGCAGTACGGGTCGCCGAGTCCCAACGCGTAGAACTCGTGCGAGGAGTATATCTGGTCGTTGTTGTCGATCTTGTTGACCACGAGGATCACTTTTTTCGAAGAGCGCCGAAGCAGGTCGGCCATCACCATATCCAGGTCGGTAATCCCGGTAGACACCTCCACGAGAAACAGGATTACGTCGGCCTCCTCGATCGCCAACACCACCTGCTTGCGGATCTCGGCCTCGAAAATATCCTCTCCCCCCATAGCGTATCCGCCGGTGTCGATCACGGAAAACTCGCGGCCGCACCAGTCGGTCGTACCGTAATGCCGGTCGCGCGTGGTGCCCGCCGAATCGTTGACGATCGCTTTGCGCATCCCGACCAAACGGTTGAAAAGGGTGCTCTTCCCGACGTTGGGACGACCTACTATCGCTACTATACTCATATGCTTCGTTAAAAATTTCCGGATTTAGCCCGTTACCGGCAAAGATAGGTATTTTTTCGGAACTATACTTTCGGTTCGCCGCGCACGGCCCGGAAATCTTCGGCCCGGCGCTCCCCGTCGTCGATCCCGTAGCCGACCGACATGGCCGGGGCGAAATCGCGACCCGCATCCTGTGCAATGGCCGCAGCGAGCGCAGCGCGGTCCCTGGCGCCCTGTTCGACCAACGACGCGATGTCGTCCGGCGTGATCCGGTCTTCCGACTTACCGAGGAAAACGGCCAGCGCATACAACGCCCACCGCCGCTCGTTCGATCCGTAATCCCGGTCGATACTTTCCAGTTCCCCGACGAAAGCGTCCGTATCGGCCACCGCTCCGGTATCGACCCGGTCGAGCAGCGCTTCGATCCGGCTTTTCGGCGCAATCATCCCCGCCAAATCAATCCATTCCCGCATCGACGGATCGGGCGGCACGTCGCCCCCTTCGGCAAACAGTTCGCCGAGATAGCCGCGCAACGCCTGAGTATAGAGCATCAGTCCCTTCTTCAGCGAATGCATCTTGATCTTCACCCGATTCCACGTCACCACTTCAGCGGTCGGATACCTCTCCATCAGCGCGCGGCACTCGCCGATCGCGTCGAGCACCCGTCCCGCAGTGTAGGGATTCATCAGCTCGTAACGGATGATGTCGTGCGCCACGCCCCGCCGCCGGTCGCGCGACGGCCATTTTCCGATATCCCGCGCAGTACCGTAGCTGCGCAGATTGACCCCCGGCAACAGAATCGAGTCGTCCGCCTCTTCGAGCAGGTACGAAAACGGCATTTTTTCGGTATCGTGATGATTGTAGTGTCGTCCGGTCACAATCGTAAAAACGCCGGTGCTGGCCGGCAGCAGCACATAGGCATCGCTGCCGAACTTACACCCGCGCAGATGCACGCCCTGATGCACCGGCCCGGACTTATACATGTGGTTGCTCTGATTGGCCCCGCTGCCGGCGTTGAAAAACGAAAAATACCCGGCGATCAGCAGCGTCGCGCGGTGATGCGACACCGTATAAGGCCCGGCGAACACCGCGCACGCTTCGCCGTGATTGCAATGGCTGTTGGCGAAAAACAGCGAATTCTCGGCCGAAAAACCGTTCTCGATCACAACCCCTTCGCCGACGAAACAACGACGCAGCATCGAACCCGTATCGACCCGCGCCGAACACGCCAGGATGAAATCGGACGCCGTCACGCCGGCGCCCACCGTCGACGGCGACTGCGGCGTGCTGTTGACCGTCCCGTTGCGTAGGGACGACGCGCCGTCCACGACGGCGGACTCCCCGACCGCTACGTTGAACAGCGACAGCGTATTGACGATCCGGCTGTCCGCGCCGATCGTCCCGCGCCGCGAAACGCGCCGTTCGGCATAACCGGCGATCATCGCATTCATCCGCTGCACCGTCTGCGGACGGTGACGGTACATCGCGATCACATAGGCGATCTGCGCCGTCAGTCCGTCGAATATCGGCACTTCGCGCCCTCCCGCCTCGTTGACGGCCGCCACTTCCACGCCGTTGCCGAACGCCGTTGCCCCGTCGCAAATCATCTCGCCGACATTCTCGATCACCACCCGGTCGCCGATATCGTAATTGGCGACGTAACGGCCCACATTGGAGATCAGCGCGTCGTCGCCGACCGTACAGTCGTGCAACGCGGCCCGGTAAACCCCGGAACGGCGCACCACGCCGCCGGGCAACGGAATCTCCGAACCGTTGCCTCCCAGCCGCACGCTTCCGCTGAAATGTACTGTACGAACGAATTCGGGCCGAAACCCGTCCGCCACTTCGACCTGCTCCCAACTCTCCGACGTACACCCCTGGGCCGACAAAACGGAGATTTCGGCCTCCGTCAATTTCCGATAGGATTTACCTTCCATGCAATCTCGTATGCTTTATCATTCGAACCGGACAAATGCCCGGCATTTACCAGAACGGACGGAACCGCTCCAAAAGTACGCAATCCTTTTTATTATTCACAAATTATGTCGTAGCTTTGTCTGCTGGCCGGCGAATGGCCGCCCCCCAAAGTCATGGAACAAAACTCATTCCGAATCCGCCTGCTGCGCGCCGTAAGCGAAGCCATGCGACCCGCCTGGCGGACAGCCGTATGGGTAATCAAAATGGTCGTCCCGATCACGCTGGCCATCTCGATACTGGAGCACCTCGGCGTAATCGGCCGGATCTCGGAATGGATCGCCCCGCTGTTCGGACTGGTCGGACTGCCCGGCGACAGCGGACTCGTATTCCTGACCGCCGCACTGTCGAACAACTACGCCGCGGTGGCCGTCATCGCCACGCTCGGCTTCGATTACCGGAGCGTAGTCATCCTGGCGGTCATGGCATTGGTCTGCCACTGCCTGATCATCGAATCGGCCATCCAGCACAAAACGGGAGCCTCCGGATTGAAGATGACCCTGCTGCGGATCGGCATGGCTTTCATCGCCGCGGCCCTGATGAACCTGATTCTGCCCAAACACATGACGGGCAGGTTGTTTCTGCCCCCGGCCGGAGTATCTCCCGAAACCTGGGCAGAAGCGGGACTGTTGTGGCTGAAAACCATCCTGCCGCTGTCGCTGAAAATCGGGATCATCATCGTCTCGCTGAACATCCTCCAACGCATCCTGCAGGAGTTCCGGCTGCTCGACCTACTGACCGTCCCGCTGCAACCGCTGATGGCCGTGTTCGGACTGCCCCGCTCGACTTCGTTCCTGTGGATCATCAGCAACGTCGTGGGACTGACCTACGGCGGCGCGGCTCTCGTCGACGAAATCCGGCGCGGCGCGATCAGCCGGGAAGATTCGCGGCTGCTGAACGCGCACGTCGCCATCTCGCACAGCCTGCTGGAAGATACCGCTATCTTCTACTCGATCGGGGTAGGGCTTTTCTGGCTGCTTGTGCCCCGTATCATACTGGCGATCTGCACGGTATGGATCATCCGCCTGTTCGTCCGCCTGAGGAACCCCCGCCGCCGCATAGCACCCGGATAAAATTCGCAAACGCGTCGTGCAACTTTTAGAGAAACAATAACATCTCATTAGAATACGTTATGTAATTTTGAAAATGAACATAAAACTACGTTAAAAGCACATGAAAAGACTTCTTTTACTCCTGGGATGCGTCGCGGCATTCTCTTCCTGCCTGAAAAACGATAAATTCGAACGCGACATGACCAGCACCGGTTACATCATCTACTCGTCGGCGGCCAAACAAACCCTCGTAGCGCTCGACCCGTTCAACGTCGCTTTCAGGCTGAACATCCTGATCGCCGAAGGAGACGGGGACTTCAACGCCGCGCCGGGCGAGATCCGGCAAAAAATGTTCAGCACGGGAACCGTCATCTCTTACGACGAAACCCGCGCCAACTACAAGCTGGTTTTCAACAGCGGTTCGATCTCCGGCGACTATCCCCGAAAAGGAACGATCACCATCTCGACAAACGGTTACGACTCGCTGGCAGAAGCGGGCGCGCGCTGGGACATCTACCTTTCGGACTCTTACGCCATGTTCAGCGACAGCAAAGCGATCTACACCTCTTCGGGCACCTATTCGGTCACGAACTCGGGCGATAATACATGGCAGGTAAGCATCCAGCAACTCGTCTCGGTACTGCCCGACGCGGGTATCGTAGAGGGTTCGGACGGTTCCGAAATCGAATTCGAATCCGACTGGACCGCTTCTTACACGATCAAACAAGAGACAGGAACCCAGAAGTTAACGGACGTCCGGAACTCGATTTTCACCGTATCGACCAACGTATTGAACGGTAAAACGATGTACCTGCCGGCCGATCAGTTGAACGTTTCGACGCCGAAGCCGTTCCAATTCAATCCGGCTTGCTCGGCTTCGGCTCCGGTAGGCAACGGACTGATGACGATCAGCCTCGCCAACGACGACGAAATGATGAGCAACTACACGACCGCCGAAGTGATGGGAGGAGACCAGTTGAACACCTGCTTCCCGAAAATCAAGATCTCGTACGGCGGATACACGACCGAATATTAGTATACGCGCAACTCCCTAAATAAAGCGCCCGCGAAAATCTCAGAATTTTCGCGGGCGTTTTCGTATCCGGGCTTCAATCGCACCGGGCCGACGAATGCCAGGCACAAAAGAACCGCGAACAAGAAACGACACCGTCCGAACACATATATAAGCCTCATAACAAACACTTTATAATCATTCTCCCTATCCGAAAGCCTGACACAACGCCGGTCTTCTTCTTCACAAAATATAAGATTCGCGGGAATAATGGTTAATTTTAGTTACTTTTGCACATTTTTCAAACCAAAATCAATCAATCGATTCGGGTCGATGAAAACATTTACGTTCCGTCCGAAACTTTTCAGTTCGCTGAAAGGTTACTCGAAAGAGACTTTTACCGCCGACCTAATGGCCGGCATCATCGTCGGCATCGTCGCGCTGCCGCTGGCTATCGCATTCGGCATCGCGTCGGGCGTCTCTCCCGAAAAAGGGATTATCACGGCCATCATCGCCGGGTTCGTCATCTCGCTGCTGGGCGGCAGCAAAGTACAGATCGGCGGCCCCACCGGAGCCTTTATCGTGATCGTCTACGGTATCATCGCCCGTTACGGCGAAACCGGACTGATCGTAGCGACGATCATGGCCGGCGCGATCCTGGTCATGCTCGGCGTTTTCAAGCTGGGCACGGTCATCAAATTCATCCCCTACCCGATCGTCGTCGGATTCACCAGCGGCATCGCGGTTACGATCTTCACCACGCAGATCAAAGACCTGCTCGGACTGAGCGCGGACTCCGTCCCGGCCGATTTCCTACCCAAATGGCAGTGCTATTTCGAAAATATCGGCACGGCCGACCCGCTTTCGATCGTCGTCGGAATAGGCAGCATCGCCATCATCGCCCTATGGCCTCGCATCTCGAAAAAAATTCCCGGTTCGCTGGTCGCCATCTTCGCAATGACGCTTCTTACTTACCTGCTCAGACGGTACGCCGGAGTCACCTCGATCGAAACGATCGGCGACCGTTTCCAGATCAGCGCATCGCTTCCGGGAGTCGCCGTACCCGACATGAGCTGGGACGTAATCAAAGGCCTGTTCCCGGCGGCCGTCACCATCGCCGTACTCGGCGCGATCGAGTCGCTGCTGTCGGCCACCGTCGCCGACGGCGTAACCGGAGACAAACACGATTCGAATCAAGAGCTGATCGCACAGGGCGCCGCCAACATCGTCACGCCGCTTTTCGGCGGTATTCCGGCAACCGGAGCCATCGCCCGCACGATGACCAACATCAACAACGGCGGAAAAACGCCGGTCGCGGGACTGATCCACGCCGCGGTATTGCTGCTGATCTTGCTGTGTCTCGGCCCGCTGACCCGGCACATCCCGATGGCCTGCCTGGCCGGAGTCCTGGTGATCGTCGCCTACAACATGAGCGAATGGCGAACGTTCAGGGCGCTGATGTCGAACCCGAAAGCGGACGTAGCCGTGCTGCTGGTCACGTTCCTGCTGACCGTCCTGTTCGACCTGACCGTCGCCATCGAGGTCGGACTGGTGATCGCCTGCCTGCTGTTCATGCGCCGCGTGGCCGAAACGACGAACATCTCCGTACTGAAAGACGAGATCGATCCGAACGCCGACGCCGGCATCTCGCTGGGCGCGGAACACCTCGTCATCCCGGAAGGAGTCGAGGTTTACGAGATCGACGGGCCCTTCTTTTTCGGAATCGCCAACAAATTCGAAGAACAGATGGTCGCGCTCGGCAACCACCCGCAGATCCGCATTATCCGGATGCGGAAAGTCCCGTTCATCGACTCGACGGGGATTCATAACCTGACCAACCTGTGCCGGATGTCGAAACGGGAAGGCGTACAGATCATCCTCTCCGGCGTAAACCCGACCGTCCACCGCACGCTCGAACAGGCCCGGTTCTACGACCTGATCGGGAAAGAAAATATCTGCAGCCACATCGACCTGGCGCTCGAACAGGCCCGCAAGGAACTCGCCGCACGGCATCCGGGAAAAAGATAACCGGAGACGGCGCCTGCAAAAACCGTTCGCAACGGATAATCCGTTGCGGACACGGAAACCGTAACCGCCAAGAACAAAAGAAACGGCGCGGTTTTTCGGAATTTATTTTTTACATTTATCGGGTCAACCGAAACGTATGTTTTTCAATATTCTAAAAATCAATTCATGAAAAAATCGAATCTGCTTGTCGGCACTCTGACGGCAATCGCCGCCGGACTAACGGCCTGCGCACCGGAAACGCCGCAATCCATACACGGCATCGTAACGGACGCTTCAATGAACGATATCCTGGTAGTCACCGATCAGGGCGACACGGTAGCCATCAGCACGATGGATGCCGATCCGGCGAAAGTGCCAGGCGTACTGGTCGACGATTCGGTCACGGTAACCTGCATCGGAGAAAAAGTCGGCGGCAACCGGATCCTGAAAGCGACGGAACTTGTCGTAACCGCTCACTCGCCGTACTACTACATCCAAGGCAAATGGGTCGAACCCAACCCGATCAACGCCGACGAGGTACAGGGCTTCGAACTGAAACAGGACGGCACGGCCTCGTCGATCAACATGGCGACCCTCGCTTTCCAGCAATGGAACTTGGAAAACGGCGAACTGCTGCTCAAAAGCCAAAGCATCGGCAACGGACAGACGATCGAGGGAACCGACACCCTCCGGATCGACAAGCTGAACGCCGATTCGCTGGTGCTTTCCCGCGACGGCAATGTGCTGTGGCGCCTGGCAAGACAGAAATAGAGATTCGTTCATATCCGAAAAATCCCCGCGGCGAATCTTCCGCGGGGATTTTTCGTTTTCTCGGAGCGCGCCGCTTCCCCTTCGCAAAAACCGGAAACCGATCGGAAAATTTTTGGCAAACAAATTGCGCTGACAAACAGAGTCAACCGTAATTCAGAACAAGCGATTTAAAAAAACAGAAATTATGGAAAATTACAAACTGATCGACAACGCCGCCCTGCACCAGTACGAATTTCGCATCGGCGACCTGATCCCGAGAATCGAATACATCAAAACGAAAAACGGAGAGATTTACCTGACGCACACCGAAGTCCCGTCCGCACTGGAAGGCAAGGGCGTCGGCAGCAGCCTGGTCAGGCTGGCGCTGGAAGACATCGAGCGACAGCAGTTGCGCCTGGTGCCGCTGTGCCCCTTCGTCGCGGGATACGTCCAGAAGCATCCGGAATGGAAACGCCTCGTCATGGAAGGAATCAACATCGCATAAAACACCAGACTATGAAAGACACGATCGAGTATTCGAACGGTGAAATCACCGTTTTCTGGCAACCGGCGCGCTGCCGGCACGCCGGAATCTGCGTAAAAACGCTTCCGGAAGTCTACCACCCGCAGGAAAAGCCGTGGATAAGACCCGAAAACGCCACGACGGAACAGCTCAAGGAGCAAATCCGGAAATGCCCGTCGGGCGCGCTGAGTTATAAGATACTGAAGAAACAATCGGTTTAAAAACCTTCCCGTCATCGAAAACCCTGCTTTCGCAGGGTTTTCTTTTCCGGCGTCGTCCACCGGCCTCTACTTCGAAACGTCCGTCCCCGTTCGACCCGTTCTCCGCTTTACGAGCATCAGCAGGAACGGCAGCAGCGATGCGAGCGTAATCAGGCATACGACGCCGAAATCGTCGGTAATCCCCCCGACGAAAGTTTCGGCAGACGACAGCGACTCCCGCGCGGCGTGATAGGATGTCCGGGAGGTCATGATCGCCGTCAGCATCGCGATCCCGATACTCCCGGAAAGCTGTTTGACGCTGTTGGCGATTCCGGATGCGGCGGCCATATCTTTCAGCGACAGATTTTTCAGCGAAAAAAGGTTCAGCGGCGCGAAGGTCAGTCCCATGCCGAACCCGCGCAGATAGAGCACCCACATGATGCTTCCGTGGGTCGTATGGATCGTGAAACGGCTCGCCAGGTAAAAACTGAGCGACATGACCAGCACGCCGGCGAAAACCAACGGCAGGATTTTCAGGTAGCGGGTCAGAAATCCCGACAGGGTCGACAGGATTCCCTGGATCAGCCCGACCGGCAGGAAAACGCTGCCGGCCATGATCGCCGTATACCCCAACCCCTTCTGCATGTACAACGGCAACAGGTAAGTGCCGCCCAGCATACCGATGCCGAAGATGAAAAGCACCGTCATCGCGACCCCGAAATGCCGGTCGCCGAGCAGCCGGATATTCAGAAGCGGGTGCGGATGCCGCAATTCCACCGCGATAAATACGGCCAGCGCGACGGCCGCAGCGACGAAACAGCCGATCACCTGCGGCGAAGCCCATCCGTCCGGGTTGGATGGGGAATTCCCTTTGGCGAGCCCGTAGACCGAAAGCGGCATGAACAACGCGATGCTGACGAAGCCCGCCCAGTCGAACCGTCCCCGCACCGGGCTTTTCCACTCTTTCTGAACGACCGCCGACAGCGCGATCGCCAGGATGCCGATCGGGACGTTGACGTCGAAGATCAAGTGCCAACTGAAATCGTCCACCAGGTAGCCGCCGATCAGCGGCCCGAACGAAATGGACGCGGCCGCGGCCACGGCCCACAGGCCGAGCGCCAATCCCCGCTGTTGCGGCGGAAACTCGCGGGTCACGATAGCCAGTCCGAGCGACTGGATGATCCCGCTGCCGACTCCCTGTAACGCACGTGCCCCGATCAGGAAAGCGTCGCTGTCGGCCTGCGCGCACAATCCCGAACCGAGCGTGAACAGCACCAGTCCGACGATATAGAAACGCTTGTTGCCGAACCGGTCGGCAATCCACCCCGACGAAGGCAGCATGATGGTCATCGTAATCATATACGCGGTCACGATCCACTCGGCCGACGAAATGCCGATATGAAACGCGGACATGATGGTCGGAATGCCGACGTTGACGACCGTCACGTCGAGTACCGCCATGAAGGTACCGAGCATAACCAGACCCAGCACCCACCATTTGTAGCCGCTGCCGGCGCGCAGACGTCGTTGAAGTTCTCCGAACCCTCCCATATCAGGCCTGTGCGGATTCCGTCCGGGGTTGCAGGATCGTCGGATCGTCCGGCGACTTTTTCAGAAAACCGTTATCGATCGTTTCCGCGCGCAGCAGGCCGTCGGGCAACGGCTCCAGCAGCGACCGGACGGTCTCCTCGTCCAGCGACGGATCGAGCCACCGCTGCTGCTGCCGTCCGGTCAGAATCACCGGCATCCGCCCGTTCACATTATCGATCGAACGCATCAGTGCGTCGGCCTCGGTCGTGATGATCGCAAAAGTCTCGACCTGTTCGTCGGTATCCGGGTTCCGCCACATGTCGTACACCCCGGCCAGCGAGCAGATGCCGCCTCCGGCCGGAGCGACGTAATAGGGAATCCGCCGGTCGTCCTCGTGCCGCCACTCGAAAAAACCGGTTACGGGCACCAGGCAGCGCGTTCGGCGGATCGGCTTGCGGAAAGCGGGTTTCGTAAAAACGGTTTCGGCGCGGGCATTGAACGTCCGGTAGCGCAGTTCGAAAGCGTCTTCCAACTCGTCGGCCCAGAACGGGATCAGTCCCCAGCGGAACAGTTCGATCTCCAGATCGGACGTCACCACCGGATACTCCGGATAGCTGAATGCCGACACATGGTACAGGGGCTTGAACCGTTCGATCAGGTCGGCTTTACGACCGTAGCGCGCGGCGAGTTCCGCCGGGCCGGCCGCCAATGAGATATGATAACACATAGGCTCTGGTTTTACCGGAATACCTGCCAATTCGGTGCCAGAAAATCCGTATCATACCGAGTCATTATGAAACAAATTGGAACTTCCTGCTAAAAACAACTATGATTAAAGCGACAACAAGGATATAAACCTTTACCCGACCGTTTAATTCCTTACAACATCCGAATCCCAAATTATTTTACTATAAACTTTTACATATCAATTATTTTGTTTAAACTTACAATCCATTTGAAAAAATTAAAAGTTCAATCATTTGTTTCGTTGCAGCCATTGGCATTGCGGCATTTTTCACAGCCCGTTCGTCATGTTCGACGAATATCGACTCCGGATTATTTCTTGTAAATGTCGAAGTATTGGCACAAGATGAAAACAAAAACGGATCCGAGGTAAAGGTAACGGGAACCTGCGAGAATAAAAAAGGCCAAGAATACGATTGTGTCGTATGTATAGGGACAGGGAGCGTCAAATGCCCATAACATTTCGATTCATCTACCGGATAGACTTTATTTATCCGGTAGATATTTTTCACCATCCCCAAATATGAAATATGATAAAAAAGTTTTTAACTCTGCATGTTTGCTTGTTGCTCCTTATCAGTTGTTCTGACAAATCGGATCGTCTCGTCAAAGTCAATACCGTAAAAGTCGAACTAAAAAGAGATGACGGCTCTTCAAAAATCAATGAGTTCCTTGAATTTTCCCATTTTGTGCCGCTTCAAACCGGCAATGATATTTTGATCGGGGAGATCAATAAAATACAAATCATACATAACAAAATTTATATTCTTGATTGGAAACAAGGGGCGGTCTTTATATTCAATGCCGACGGATCTTTTGTTTCAAAGATCGACAAAAAAGGGCGTGCAGGAGGCGAATATTTATATCTTTCTGATTTTGAAGTAACATCCGACGGTTCAATATTTCTGAACGATCCCATACAAGGGAAAATATATGTTTACGACGAATCCGGCAATCTCAAATACCAGATGAAAAACGCGCGTAAAACATGGTCGTTTAAACTTCTGGACAATGGCTGTATAGCATACAATATGGCGAATGGATCGGGCGATGAAGACGGTAAGCGTGAAGAATACAACTACGTATGCATTTCTGACAGCGGCAAAGTAATACACAAAGGATTGCCGTTCAACAAAGCTTTAACGGGTAACAAATTTTTTTACGGATCGTGCCGTTCGTTTTTTTGCCAGTACGACGACACCATTTACATGTCTTCCATCCTGAACGATACTATTTACAAGGTATCACAAGCTACGGGAGCCGTATCGCCTTATCTGGCATTCGACTTCAATACACGCAGACCAGCGGTGGACGACTCTCCGAAAACCGTTATGGATTATGTGAACTCTTTAAATGAAGAAAATCCTACGACTCCTCATAATTTTTACCATTTCAACAATGGAAACCTGATTATTTACCGTTATGAACACAAACCGTATATCATCATAACCTCTTCCGAAGGGCATATATTATATTCAGCACCCACAGGAGCGGATAAAAACGGCATAAAATTGTCCTATATACACCCGTACATCGATTCCGATAATACAGGATACATAATCAATCCCGTTACTTCTACACGAATAATTTCATGGATCGATGATTACAAAAAAAACGGAAAGGAGCGCACATTACTGAACGAAATAGAAACATGCATTGAAGAAAACAGTAATCCCGTATTGATATTTTACAAATGGATATTCCCCGATTATTGAATCTCGACAACAATTCACGCGTAAATAGACGACTTGAATAACTACTATACGGTCATAACACTCATAATTTTCACCAGATAATCTTGCAGGATCAGGGCATGATTCTGCAAAGCGTTCCGGGAGGCGTACACCAACGTAACGGTGTCGTTTCCGGCGATCTGACGGACGAATTCCGCCACGGCTGGCGACTGCCGCAATTCTGCGGTATAACGGCGGCCGAACTCTTCCCAACGCCCCGGCATATCTTCGTGATACCACCTTCGCAGAGCGGCCGAAGGGGCTATCTGCTTCGTCCACAAGTCGTAGCGGAAATCCTCTTTCCGCATTCCGCGGGGCCACAGCCGGTCGACGAACACCCGGAAACCGTCGTCCGGTTCCGGTTTTTCATAAGCGCGTTTGATCTTGATTCGTGTCATTTTTTCGGTTTAACGGATCGAATACGAAACCCTCCCGCAAGGAATGCGCCAAAACCGAATCTGCGGACACCGGATCGAAAGGTTTCCCGCCGATCGGATAAATATCCGGCGAATAATACTTCGGAAGGCCCGATTTAACCTATTTTTGCAAAAACGACGACTATGATAACCGACATCCGCCTGGCCGGACAACAACTGGCCGCCCCGCGTTTCGACACGCCGAAAAAACTGATTTCATGGATGGGAGCCATTCAGGCTCAGGATTACGCCATGGCCCGCTGGGCCGTCGGCATACGGCTGAAATCGGCGACGGCACGATCGGTCGGGGAAGCCTTCTCTCGGGGAGAAATCTTGCGTACGCATGTGATGCGGCCGACCTGGCATCTGGTCGCCGCGGAAGACATCCGCTGGATGCTGAAACTCTCCGCCCGGCGCATCCGGTCGGCCAACGAATCGCTGGCAAAAGGCCGGCAACTGGAGCTTACGGAACAATTGCACTACCGGTGCGACCGGCTGCTCGAAAAAATGCTGGAGGGCAACAGAAACCTGACCAAACAACAGATCGGGGAGGAACTGAACCGGCAGGGGATCGCCGCAGACACGCCGCGGCTGACCCGCCTGCTGATGCGCGCCGAAACCGAAGCGGTCGTATGCAGCGGACCGTTCAGCGGCGGCAAGCAAACCTACGCCCTGCTCGAGGAACGCGTCCCGCCCGTCCCGGAGCTGCATCCGGACGAAGCCCTGGCAAAGCTGGCTACCGCTTATTTCAGAAGCCACTCACCGGCCAGTCTGCAGGATTTCGTCTGGTGGTCGGGACTGTCCGTCACCGAAGCCCGGCATTCGGTCGGCCTCATCGGAAGATCGCTGACCGCCGAACGTTTCGGACAGCGGGAACTATTCGTGCACGAATCCTGCCGTGCGGCGGAGACCTCCGGCGTCCCGCTGTACCTGCTGCCCGCCTACGACGAGTACCTGATCGGTTACAAAGACCGTACGGACGTCCTGCGCCCGGAGCACCGCGCCAGGGCCTTCACGAATTACGGTATTTTCTATCCGGTCATCCTGTACGGCGGCCGGATCGCCGGAAACTGGAAACGCCCGGCACGGCCGGACGACTCTTGCGTCGAAACTTCGTTTTTCGAAACGGATACCGCCGTCGACCGGGACATCCTGGAGGAGGCCGTAAACCGATACCGGGCATTTTACCGCGCCGTCTGATATTTTTACCGCGAAAATGACGATTTTTCACCGCCGTCATTATCTTTTTCCCGGAAAAACATCAATCCAGGAAAATTATGGCAACAGTGAGAATCAAACTCCGCAATTCGTCGGTTCCGGGCCGCGCCGGCTCGGTTTACTACCAAATCACCCACCGTCAGAAATCCGTTCAGATCACGACCGGATACAAACTGCTCCCGGCAGAATGGGACGGCGTCAGGCAATGCGTCGCACCCGTCCTGCTGACCGGGGGCGACTATTACCTGCGAAAAGTACAACGCGCGATCGACTCCGACCTGTCCGTCCTGAAAAATGCGATCGGCGCGCTGGAACGCGCCGCCGGACACTATACGGCGCACGACGTAGCGCAGGCTTTCCGGGAATCGCACTCGGGCGAAACTTTTTTCGGATTCATGGAACGGCAGATCGAACAACTGCTCGCCCACGGCCGATTGGGAACGGCCCGGAATTACCGGAGAACCCGGCAAAGTTTCTCGCAGTTTCTGCACGGGGAAGACCTGTCGTTCGCCGGTTGCACCGCCGAACTGGTCGCCGACTACGAACAATGGCTCAAAAGACGGGGCGTTACGCGGAATACGGTTTCGTTTTACATGCGGATCCTGCGTTCCGTATACAACAAGGCGGTCGGCGAAGGAATCGCCTCGCAGCGCGCCCCTTTCGAAAAAGTCTATACGGGCGTAGACAAAACCCGCAAGAGGGCCGTCGACATGGCCACGATCGAAAGCCTGAGAAAACTGGATTTGCGCGGTTCCCGGTCTCTGGCCTACGCCCGGGATCTGTTCGTCTTCAGTTTCTACATGCGCGGAATGGCCTTCGTGGACATGGCCTACCTCCGCAAGTCGGACGTCCGGGATCAAACCGCGCAGTACATCCGCCGCAAAACGGGCCAGTCCCTATGCATCCGGCTGGAGCCCTGCATCACCGAAATTATCCGCCGCTACGCCCGTAAAACGAAAAACTCCCCTTACGTTTTCCCGATCATCGCCGCCACCGACGAGAACGAGGCTTATGCGCAGTATCAGAATGCACTGAGCTATTACAACAAGCTGCTGAAAAAACTGTCGAAACTGCTGCAGGCGGACACTCCTCTTTCGTCCTACGTTTCGCGCCACACCTGGGCGACGACGGCCCGCAACTGCGACATTCCGCTGTCGGTGATCAGCGCCGGACTGGGGCACCGTTCGCAGGCGACGACCCAGATCTACCTGGCCTCGCTGGAGGACTCCGTCATCGACGAGGCGAACCGCAAAATCATTTTCAGCCTGAACCGGCCGGGGAAAACGAGCAGCCTATAAAACCCGCACCCCGCCCAAAGGACGGAACCGGAACCGGTCCCCGGTTTCGCACATTCGGGGCCCTTTCCCGGTTTTCGTTTCGCTTTTTCATAAAAATACAATCTTTAGTACGGCCGCACTAAAGATTGTATTCGTTTATTTACCGAACGGGAAAAGCAAGCCCCATCAAAGAATCTTTCCGGTCAGGAACAGCGCCGCGATCGAGAAATAGATAATCAACCCCGTTACGTCCACGAGCGTCGCGACGAAAGGCGCCGAGGCCGTGGCAGGGTCGAGTCCGCACTTTTTCAGGATAAAAGGAATCATCGAGCCCGACAGCGTACCCCACAGCACGATAAAAACGAGCGAAACCGACACGCTGGCGGCGATCCACGGCCAATGCGTCCCATAGTCATACAGTCCGGTCTCCTGCCAGACGAAAATCCGCACGAATCCGATGATCCCCAGAATCGCTCCGAGGATCAGCCCCGAGAAAATTTCTTTGCGCATCACGTACCACCAATTACGCAACTTCAACTCGCCAAGCGCCAACGAACGAATGATCAGGCTGGCCGCCTGCGAGCCCGAGTTCCCGCCGCTCGATATGATCAGCGGCACGAACAGTGCGAGCACGACGGCCCGCGCGATCTCGTCGTCGAAATAGCCCATCGCCGATGCCGTCAACATTTCGCCAAAAAAAAGAATAACGAGCCAGCCGGCGCGTTTGCGCACCATTTCGGCCAGCGGGGTCCGCGTATAAGAGAGATCCAGCCCCTCCGTACCGCCGAACTTCTGGAAGTCCTCGGTACTTTCCTGCTCGGCCACGTTCATCACGTCGTCGACGGTCACGATACCCAGCAGGGTGCCGTCGCCGCCGATGACGGGCAATGCCGTGCGATTGTTGTCCTGAAAGGCGCGGACGGCCACTTCCTGATCGTCTTCGGCGCGAAGCGCGACAAAACGGTTGTCGGTAATCTCCGACACGTTACGAGTCGGCGACGCGAGAATGACCTCCTTGATCCGGATGTCGTCGATCAACTTCCAATGCTCGTCGACAACATAAATCACGTCGAGCGTCTCGGAATCGCGACCGTAACGGCGGATATGCTCCAATGCTTGAGCGACTGTGAAATACGGCCGGACGGCCACGTATTCGGGGGTCATCAGCCGACCGATGCTGTCTTCCGGATAGCCGAGCAGCCTCATGGCGACCTCGCGCTCTTCCTGCGACAACATCTGCACGAGCCGCTGGCTCACTTCGCCGGGCAACTCTTCGAAAAACGCCGTGCGGTCGTCGGGATCCAGGTCATTGAGCAGGTCGGTCATCTTATCGATGTGGGCGGCCAGTCCGTCGATAATCTCCTCGCGCTGATCGTGCGAGAGATGTTTGAAGGTCTCTTTCGCCGACTCGCGCGAAAGCAACCGAAACGGAATCGTCCGGTCGGATTTGGGAAGTTCGCCGATCGCTTCGGCGATCTGAAACGGCTCGAGATCGCCGAGCTCGCTTTTGAGGATCTTCCAGTTCTTGTCGGCAATCAATTGCCCGAACCGGTTTTTGATTTCATTGATCATACGGTCTCTCCTTGCGAATTTACACCGCAGGAGACCCGGAAGGCTTCTGCGGTCGGTTAAACAATCGGGGTCGTCTGTCGACAATAAGGGCCTTCGTCCATCGTAATGATTTTAGTTTATAAAGGATCGTCGCATACAGAACGCACACGGTATGCGGATGCAAAGGTACGATTAGTTTCCCAATATCCAATTTTAAAACGGAACGGGGCCGTGAAGCCGGAAAGGTTGCAGCGCGCCCGATTGCCGTTCGCGGTCTGTTTGTCAAACCGGTTCGGGGTCGTATTCCCGGCTGTCCGGTCGCCGGCGCAAAATCGAAATACAGCGGATTCGGCGCCGTAAACCGCCCCCGACGCATAAAAAAACACTTGCAGTCCCTGCAAGTGTTCGGATTCGAAAGTGGGCCCAGAGGGGCATGATCCCCCGACCTTCAGATTATGAGTCTGCCGCTCTAACCAACTGAGCTATGGGCCCTGCTCTTCAATACAACGGACGCCCTTCCCCCGCAACGGAAACACTCCGCATACGCAGATCGGTTTCCGCAAGACAAACGCCCATTTTTTCGTTTGCAAAGGTAGAAAATCTTTCCAAATACGCAAAATTACAGCGCAAAACCGCCGTCCCCGTAACTTCCGTCCATACCGAGCATTCGGACTACTCCGCTCCGACCGGGTAATTACGCAATCCCTGCCTCAAGAAAGCGACGAACTGATCCACATCCAGATTATACCCGCGCCCCGGAGCCAATTGTTCGCCGTCCGGACCCAGAATCATGTAATAGGGCTGCGAATTGATCCCGAACCGCTTGTGTGCAAGGTAAGCGTTGATCTTGCCGATGCTTTTGAGCACGCGGCCCGTTTCGGTGGTCACCCATTCGTTTTCGGGCAGTTCCTTTTTGTCGTCCGAATAGAGCGCCACGATCACGAAATCGTTCCGCAGCAATTGCAGCACCTGCGGATCGGCCCATACGCGCGCTTCCATTTCCCGGCAGTTGACGCATCCGTGACCCGTATAATCGACAAAAAGCGGCTTATGCACTTTGCGGGCATAGGCCAGCGCCTCGTCGTAGTCGAAAAAGCCGTTCAATCCGTGCGGTAGGTTCAGTATATCGCTGTGCCTGGCGACGGGGAAAGCGTCGCCGGCCTTTCCGCCGCCGGAATTTCCGGCAGGCGATTCGGCCGCATCCAGCACGAAATCCTGCGTATGCAACGGCGGCAAGTAACCCGACAATCCGCGCAACGGCGCTCCCCACATTCCGGGCAACAGGTAAACGACGAACGAAAAGGTAACGATCGCGAGCAACAGCCGCGTCACTCCGACCGACTGTACTTCGCTGTCGTGTTTGAACCGGATCTTGCCCAGCAGGTAAAACCCGAGCAGCGTAAAGATAACGATCCACAGCGCCAGATAAACCTCCCGGTCGAGGATGCCCCAATGGTAGGTCTGATCGGCCACGCTGAGAAATTTCAGCCCCAGCGCCAGTTCGAGAAACCCGAGCACCACCTTTACAGAGTTGAGCCATCCGCCGCTTTTGGGCAGGTTGTTCAGCACGGATGGGAACAGCGCGAACAGCGTGAACGGCAGCGCAAAAGCCACCGAAAAAGCGAACATCGTGATTACCGGCGCCCACACCTCTCCGGAAGTGGATTTGATCAGTACCGAACCGACGATCGGGCCGGTGCAGGAGAACGAAACCAACACGAGGGTCAGCGCCATGAAGAACAGACCGACCAAACCGCCTTTGTCGGCCTTGCTGTCGCTCTTATTGACCAGCCATCCGGGCAGCGTAATCTCGAACGCGCCGAAAAACGACGCCGCGAAAACCATGAATACGAGGAAGAAAATCACGTTCGGAATCCAGTGCGTCGCCAGCCAGTTGAAAATATCGGCCGTAACGGCATCTCCGCCTACCAGTTTCGTTATCAGAATGATAACTGCAATCGGCAGCGTATACAGCGCGACAATGCACACGCCGTACAAGGCTGCCATCAGGCGTCCGCGCGCACGGTTCCCGCTCCCTTTCAGGAAAAACGACACGGTCATCGGAATCATCGGAAACACGCAGGGCGTCAGCAGCGCGGCGAATCCCCACAGGATCGCTTCGATGATCGCGCTCCACAGCGTTCCGCCGCCGACCGGGGCGTCCGGCTGCAACAGCGGCTGCGACACCGCCGCCGAATCCGCGTCCGGAACCGCATTTACGACCGTATCCGCTGCCGTGTCGGTCGTTGTCATATCCCCGGCTTGCGCAACCGCGGACGAATTACCCGTAGCGGAAACCGGTGCCGCAGGCGTCGCAGACGCCCCTCCTGCGGCTGTCTGTACGGCGGCTGCCTTCAGAGGAATCAAAAAAGTACGGTCGGCGGGCGGCAGGCAACTCTCGTCGTCGCAAGCCATCCATTCCACCACGGCTTTCAGCGTCGTTTCGCGGTCCGGGGCGACCCGTACTTTCTGAACGAATTCGGCGCTTTTCTCGAAATAACCGATCTCCATCGCGAACAGCGAATCGTACACTCGTACGGGTTTCGAAAGCTGTTCGATCCCTCCGAGCAACGTAACGTCCGCATTCGGTTCGAACGTAAAAGCCGTCGCATTCGGGCCGCCGTCGTAAGGGCCCGTATCGTACATGTGCCACGGTTCCGCGATCCGGGCCTTAAAAACAATCCTGGAAATCCCGTCGCCGGATTCGGAGACGGCAACCGACCAACTGACCGGATCGGCCGGCTGAGCGGTTCCATGCAGCGCCGCCAGCAGCAAGGCCGACAGGCAAACGATTTTTTTCAGAAGTGACAGGTTCATCATGCGATCTTAAATTTTAGGATCAACCGCTCCTTCCGACCGGGCGAAACCCCGCTTGCTCATTCGCACCCGAAAATCAATACGCCCGCTCGTTCCGGTTCTCGTAGAAGTTGACAAATGCTTTGTTCGAGACGACGTTTCCGCCCGGAGTCGGATAGTCTCCCGTAAAATACCAGTCCCCGTTATGGATCGGAATGGCTTTGTGCATATCGGCGACCGTCTGGTAGATCACCTCGACGCGAGCCTGTATCTCCGGAGCCGTAACAATCTCCGCGATTTTGGCCGATATCTCTTCATCGGTGAAACGATCGTAAATCTCGGTAACGCAGTTCACCGTCTCGGAGCGGTCGCCTTTTTGAAGCTCGGCGACGGCCTTGCGGTAAACGTCTTCGATCACATGCTCCATCCCGCGTTCGCGCAGCAGTTCGATTACGGCCCGGAACGCCACGAAGTCGCTCAGGCGCGACATGTCGATCCCGTAGCAGTCCGGATAACGGATCTGGGGCGCCGACGAACATACCACGATCTTTTTCGGTTTCAGCCGGTCGAGTATCCGAATGATGCTCTGCCGCAGCGTCGTCCCGCGCACGATCGAATCGTCGATGATCACCAGATTGTCCACCCCGGCACGGATCGTGCCATAGGTGATGTCGTAAACGTGCGCCACCAGGTCGTCGCGCTCGTTGTCTTGCGTGATGAACGTCCGCATCTTGACATCCTTGATCGCCACCTTTTCGATCCGGGGCTTGAAACGCAGGATCTCCTTGAGCCGGGCTTCGGTCAGCCTGCCGTTCTCTTCCAGAATATGTTGCGCACGGACGCCCTGGCAGTATTCGTCCAGTCCTTCGACCAGGCCGAAAAAAGCGCTCTCGGCCGTATTCGGAATATAGGAAAACACCGTATTTTCGATGTCGTAATCAATACTTTTCAAAATCTGCGGCACAAGTTGCCGTCCGAGCTGCTTGCGCTCGCGGTAAATATCTTGGTCGCTGCCCCGCGAGAAATAGATCCGCTCGAACGAACAGGGCCGGATCGGCCGCGGCGCGGTAAACGGATCGACCGATACCTCTCCGTCGCGTCGCACGATCAAAGCGTGGCCCGGCGTCAGCTCCCGGATATCTTCGTACCCGAGGTTGAATGTCGTCTGGATCACCGCGCGCTCCGAAGCGGCGACGACGATCTCGTCGTCGCAATAGTAGAACGCCGGACGGATTCCGGACGGGTCCCGCATGATAAACGCGTCGCCATGGCCGATCACCCCCGCCATCGCATATCCCCCGTCCCAACGGCGGGCCGACAGCGACAATACTTCCTTGAGGTCGATGTGCTTGGCCAGCATTTCGGTGACGTCGTGCTTCGAATAGCCTTTATCTTTAAAATAGCGGTACTTATCGTCGTTTTCACGATCGAGGAAATGACCGATGCGCTCGAGAATCGTCACCGTATCGGTTTTTGCGGGCGGATATTGCCCCAACTCGATCAGCCGGTCGAACAATTCGTCGATATTGGTCAGGTTAAAATTCCCGGCCAGCACCAGGCTCCGCGTCATCCAGTTGTTCTCGCGCGAGACCGGGTGCACGTTCTCGATGTCGTTTTTGCCGAAAGTCCCGTAACGCAGGTGTCCCAGAAAAATCTCGCCGGTAAACTCCACCTGTTTTTTCAGCAGCAGCGGATCTTGCAGCACCTGCGGGTTCTTCGCGACCGCTTCGTTGATCCGGACGTCGATCTGCTGAAAAATATCCTTGATCGGAGCGGCTCCGTTCGAACGCACCCGGTTGATATAAACGCATCCGGGTTCCGGGTACAGCTTGATGTTGGCCACTCCCGCGCCGTCCTGTCCCCGGTTGTGCTGCTTCTCCATCAGGATATGCATTTTGTTAAGTCCGTAGAACGAGGTGCCGTACTTTTTCAGGTAGTAATCGGCCGGCTTGAGCAGGCGGATAAAGGCAATGCCGCACTCGTGTTTGATCGAATCGCTCATAATGTCGTATAAATAAATCGGGTTCCTGTGGAAAACCCGCGAAATCCGCGGATAGACACGCGTCAAAGATATTTATTTTTGACTTGACAAACAATACCCCGTTGTCGGATAAACGTTTCACGCCGGCCAAAAATTGCGGCGACTTTTCTCCCCACGAACCGATTGCGCTTACGCACACGTTTTGCAAACGCCGGAAGATTACTTAGGAGAATATATTTTGATAGACGTTATTTCAAAAGAAAAATTCGGGAAATTTACCGTCCAAACCCGATTGGACGTCGTAATCCGCCGTTTTTCGAAGAAAAGCCGTACCTACAAAAAACTCTTTTTGCGGCATACGGCCGAAAACCGGCCAGGCGGCTCCGGCATATGCGACGTCTTCGGCCTCGCGACGGATCACATAAACTTATACGGTTATAAATATTTATGATCGCGGATCGTTTGCTATTTTTCCGATCTCCGCGTATCTTTGTACTGGAAAGCAGAGACATAACGAAATCATTTACTATAAAAGCTTAAAGAAATGGGAAAAAGTATCAAAGGCACGAAAACCGAACAGAACCTGTTGAAATCTTTCGCCGGGGAGTCGCAGGCACGGAACCGTTACGTATTTTTTGCAAGCGTAGCCAAAAAAGAGGGCTTCGAACAGATCGCCGGCGTATTCGCCGAAACGGCCGAACAGGAAAAGGAACACGCCAAGCGATTCTTCAAATTCCTGGAAGGAGGCATGGTCGAGATTACGGCGAGTTATCCGGCCGGCATAATCGGAACAACTAAAGAGAATCTCGCAGCCGCGGCAGCCGGAGAAAACGAAGAGTGGACGGATCTCTACCCGACGTTCGCCGATGTGGCCGATCAGGAAGGATTCCCGGTGATCGCCGCCGTTTTCCGCTCGATTGCCACCGTCGAAGCCGAGCACGAAAAACGCTACCGCGCGCTGTTGGCCCGCGTCGAAGCCGACAAGGTTTTCGAACGCGACGAAGAGATCGAATGGCAGTGCCGCAACTGCGGTTACATCCACAAAGGCAAGAAGGCGCCCGCAAGCTGCCCTTCCTGCGCTCACCCGCAAGCCTACTTCGAACCGAAAAAGAACAATTATTAATCGACGGTTCGTACGAATCTCGTACAAAACGGCGGAGAATCCGAGGATTCTCCGCCGTTTTTATCCTTTTTCCCGAAGCATCCGTCACCGCGCTTCCAGCAACCCGACGATCCCGGCCGAACTGGTGAACAGGCAACGGTTCCGATCGAGCGGCACGACCGTACTGATCAGCGAGTTATCGACCTTATGCCGCCACAGCACGCTGCCGTCCGACGCGTCGAGCGCATAGACCTCTCCGTTCATCGTGCTTCCGAAGACGACCCCGTCTTTTTCCTGCGGCATCGACGGCGCGATTTCATAACCGAAACCCACGTACGACGCCCACCGTTTTTCAGGCCGGTCGCCGCGTGTGGAAAAGCATACGACGCTGTCCCGCATCGTTTTGCTGTACACTTTCGACGAATCTTCGGAGAGCCCTACGGTTTCGCGCACGGTCGATTCGGCGGTACGCCACAGCGTCCGGCCGGTCGAAGCGTCGATCGCCGACAACACCCGGTCGGGAGCCGCTATGAAAATCCGTCCGGCGGTTGCCACCGGCCAGACCGCGGCGGGCGAATAGTGCATACCACGACGCCCGTCGCTCCATGACCACAGTAAGCGTCCGTCGGAACGGTCCAGCGCATACAGATGGTCGTCCCAGGCTCCGAAGATCACTTTACCGTCGTAAACCAGCGGACGCGTTTCGACGTATCCGTTCGTCCCGGTAAACGTCCATACCTCCCGGCCCGTACGCACGTCGATCGCCCGGAACGTCCGGTCGCTGCAACCGATGTAGGCTACTCCGCCGTCGATCGTCACGGCGCCGAGCACCGCTTCCGAAGTTTCGACCTTCCAGCGCAATTTCCCCTTTTTCGCGTCTATTCCGTAAATATTGCCGTCGGCAGACCCGAACACGACCGTTCCGTCGGCTGCGGCCGGCGTTCCGATGATCCGATTTTTCGCGGCAAACCGCCACAGCAGCCTGCCATCCGCGGCATCGAGGCAATTCAACAGTCCGAGGTCGTCGCCCACGTACACCCGCCCGTCGCAAAGCACCGGCGACGAATAGATCGCATTGCCGATCGGGGTCATCCACGTCTCTTTCACTCTGCCGTACCGCGCGTTGACCGAAAAGTCGGGGCGCACATATCCGGCGGTATCTGCGGTAAAATAGGTATCTTTCAACGAATACGCGCCCCATCGCTGGGGGCCGGCCCCGATCTTCCGCTCGTAAACGATCACCGAATCGGCCGTCACTTCGAATTCCGAATATCCGCCGAACGGCTCGCCGCCCCGTAGCGTCGAACGGCAGATGAAAGCCGGAATACCGTCGTAATCGGCCAGCCGGTTGGTATGGTAATGCCCGCCGATAAACGCCCGGATATCGTATTTGCGGACGGCATCGGTCACCGCGTACCAATTATCGACGTCGCCCTTCATCATCGGGTAATGCGTAACCAGAAAAACCGGCCGTTCGGTTCCGTAGTCCGCGAGCTCCTTTTCGAGCCAGCTAACGTCCTGCGGCGCGACGTGCCCTTCGGCCATCCGGATCACCGGCCCCGTATTGAACCCAAGAAACAGGTAATTCCCGTACTCGAACCGGAAACGGTCGGAACCGAAAATGCGCCCGAAAGCGGTCGCCCCGGACTCGCTCCACTTGGTTTCGTGATTCCCGGAAGTAACGTAATATTTCAGTTTCAGCCCGTCGAGGATCGCTTTGGTTTTCCGCAGCGAGGCATCGTCTCCGTAATCGGTGAAATCGCCCGAAACGATTACGAAGCTCAGTCCCGGCGTCGCATTGATCTGATCGACGGCATGTCGCAAGTCGTTGGCGGCCAGCGAATCGGCCGTGACGTGCAGATCGCTCATCAGCGCAAAACGGAATCCTTCCGCACGGGCCGACACAACGGCCAGCAACAAAACGGCAAACAACATTCTTTTCATAACCCGCAATATTTTAAACCTTCTACAAAGGTAACGGATTCCGGGCATTTTCGCCGGAGAAACGAACGAAAAAATACGGGATTCGCCGAATTAGGCTCATTCAGGCGCAAAAACACCGGAATACGATTCTTGGCATCTGCTTTGTACCTGTCTGTCAACAAATACAATCGAACCAAACTAAATCTGTTTCTATGAAAGTATTCGACTTTTTAAAACCGGTTAGGCTGATCGTGCTGTCAGCCCTAATTTTTTGCTGTTCCCTGGCGGCGTATGCGCAGGGCGACGCAAAACTGTTGACCGGCCGCGTAACGGATACCCAGGGGCAACCCCTGATCGGGGCCAGCGTTCTGATCAAGGGCGACATCAACCGGGGCACGTACGCCGGCGCGGACGGAACCTTCTCCCTCGACGTAAAACCGGGCGACGTCCTGGTATTTTCGTACATCGGGTACAAAGAGCAAGAAATCCCTTACACGGGACAAGCCTCGCTCAACGTGACACTCCAGGACAGCGCCACCGACCTGGACGCCGTGGTAGTCGTAGGATACGGCGTACAGCGCAAGCGAGACGTGACGGGTTCCATCGCGTCGATCAAAGGAAGCGAACTGGCGACGACCGTTGCGGCGGCCAACCCGCTGCAAGGCCTGCAGGGCAAGGTGGCCGGCGTCGAAGTGGTGCAGAACAGCGCGCCGGGCGGCGCGCCGCAAATCCGCGTGCGCGGCGTCAGTTCGTTCACCAACTCCGATCCGTGCTACGTCGTGGACGGTCTGATCATGGACAATATCTCGTTCCTCAACCCGAACGAGGTCGAGTCGATGGAGGTGCTCAAAGACGCTTCGGCAACGGCGATCTACGGTTCGCGCGGCGCCAACGGCGTGATCATCATCACCACCAAACAGGGCCGCAAGAACCAACCCGTGCAACTGACCGTGGACGCCAACGTCAGCGTATCGCAGATGGAACGCTACCTCGACTACGCCGACGCAGGGCAATACCTCTACCTGCAGAACCGCAGGGTGATGGCGCAGAACGCCGCCGACGGGACTTCGATCTCCCTGCCCTACACGCAGCAGCAAATCGACGCGGCCGGACGCGGAACGGACTGGCAGCGCGAAATCACGCAACTGGCCGTAACGCAGAACTACAACGTCAACTTGGTGGGCGGCGGCGAAAAAACGACCTACGGCCTCTCTTCGGGTTATTTCAATCAGGAAGGCGTGATGAAAAGCTCCGGGTACGAACGGGCCAACGTCAAGCTGTCGAACACTTACGACCTGACCAAATGGGCGACCATCGGAAGCAATATCTCCTACATCTACGAACGGCGCAACAGCCAGGGATCGAATCTCGCGAGCGCGCTGCGCGCCCTGCCGACGGCTCCGGTGATGGACCCGGACGACCCGTCGAAATTCTTCGGCCCGGTCGACGAGATCGGAAAATCGGGCAATCCGGTAGCCAACCTATACTACAACAGCGACAACTATACGAACTATTACAAGACGATCGCCAACTTTTTCGTCAAGCTGGAACCGATCAAGAACCTCGTTTTCCAATCCTCTTATACGCTGAACAATTCCAACTCCGAGGGCAAAAGCTTCCTGCCGAAATACGAAGTCAACGTAGACCAACGGCGCACCGACAACGAACTGAGCGTCAACCAGAGCCGCACGTTCAACTGGCTGAACGAAAATACGCTCTCCTACTCGTTCGAAAAAAACAAGCATGCGTTCAGCGCGCTGGTCGGCATCACCTTCCAGAAAACCACCTCGCAAGATCAGAGTCAGAAGATTCTGGGCATGCCCGACGTGGCATGGAAAAACCGCGACCTGTGGTACACCGGGCTCGGACAAGCCTCTACGCTGACCGGAACCACCGGCGGCGCGGTTTTCACCTACCTTTCGTATCTGGCTCGCGTCAATTACAACTATGACAACAAATACCTGATAACCGCCACGGTGCGTACCGACGGATCGTCGCGCTTTCCGGTCAACGGTCGCTACGGAACGTTCCCGGCCGTCGGCGTCGGCTGGGCGATGCACGAAGAGAACTGGCTGAAAAACGTCGGCTGGCTGAACCAGTTGAAACTGCGCTCCAGCTACGGCGTGGTAGGCTCCGACGCCGGTATCCCGAACAATATTCAGACGGCTTACGTGAACCGGGTCAACGGCGTATTCGGCCGCGATCCCGCGAGCGTGACCACTTCGGAAGTGCTCGATATGGTGATCGACTACGGCCTGCACTGGGAAGAGGCGCGGCAGTTCGACCTCGGGCTCGATTTCCGCGCGCTGAACAACCGCCTGACGCTGGAATTCGACTATTATATCAAAACGACGGCCAATATCCTGACCAACATCACGCTGCCGGGCATCAGCGGTTCGACCTACTCGCCGCTGTCGAACATCGCCAAGGCGCGTAACACCGGCATCGAATTCAACATCGGATGGCGCGAAAACCGGGGCGACTTCTCGTACGACCTGTCGCTGATCGGGACGACGCTGAAAAACAAGGTCGTTTCGGTGAACCAGAACCTGCCGCCGCTCGAAAACGGCGCGAACGTCACGAAGGTCGGCTACCCGATCGGCGGTTTCTGGGGCTACGAGGTGCTCGGCATCTACCAGAACAAGCAGATCATCGAAGAGACCGCGTCGATCGACGGCGCGACGCCCGGCGACCTGTGGTACAAGGATCAAAACGGCGACGGCGTGATCGACAAGGACGACCGTATCTACATGGGCAGCTACCTGCCGAAAGTGACTCTCGGGCTGAACATGCGCTTCGCCTACAAGGGCGTCGACCTCGAAATGGATCTCTATTCGAGCCTCGGGAACAAAATTTACAGCACCCGCCGTCAGACGCTCGGCGTCTCGCCGTACAACGTGACGACCGACTACCTGCACTCGTGGGTCGGCGAAGGATCGACCAACAAGACCACGCGCGTACTGCTCGACGGCCCCGGGACGAACAACCAATACAGCCAGTATTACGTAGAAAACGGCAGCTATTTCAAGATCCGGAACCTGACCCTCGGTTACACGTTCCCGCAGCGGATCTCGTCCAAAATGAAGATGCGCAACCTAAGAGTCTACTTCTCAGTGCACAACCTGTGGACGGCGACCAATGCAACCTCGTACTCGCCTGAAATATCGGGTCCGCCCAACGGTGCCGGTATCGACAGTTTCGACGGCACTTATCCGCCTTCGCGCATGTATTCGTTCGGTATCAGCATCGGTATTTAACCTCTTAAAAACAGGAAACAATGAAAAGGATTACCATCTATTTATCCATACTGGCCGCAGGGCTGAGCCTGAGTTCCTGCGACGGCTTCCTCGACCAACCGGCGCAGGGGCAGATGACCGAAGGCGACTTTCTCGGCAACAGCAATTCCGCTGCGAGCCTGACCAACAGCATCTATGCGACCTACCGCGAAGGAAGCACCTACGAGACGACCGGTTCGTGGATCGGCGACCTGTGCTCGGACAACGCGCTGCGCGGCAGTTCGATGTCCGACGGCGGCGGCACGATCTACAACAACGGCACCAACCAGTTCCAGAACCTGTCCGGACTCACCGGAAGTTCCGCCTTTCTGAACTGGCTGTGGCTGAACGCCTATACCGGCATCGGCCGGGCCAACACCGCGCTGAGAACCATCGACACGTTCGAAGGGCTCGCCCCACGACAAAAAGAGATCCTGCAGGGCGAAGCCTGCTTCAATCGCGCATGGTTCTACTTCGTCGTGCTGAAACTATGGGGTAAAGGCCCGATCGTTCCGCTCGAAACGCTCTCCGGCGCCGAACAGGCCGCTCTGAAAATTTCCGACCGCACGGCGCTGTACGACACCATCGTAGCCGATCTGCAAATCGCGCTGAAAATGCCCGACAAAGCCGAATCCGCCAAATGGTATCCGACCTCGTGGTACGGCCGCGCCCACAAGGGCTCGGCTCAGGGACTGCTGGCCAAAGTGCTGCTGTACCGCGCCGCCGACGATCCGGCCAACGCCATGCAATATTATCAACAGATCGTACAGATAGTCAAAGACATGGAATCTTCGACCGACGGATACGACCTGATCGCCGTCGATAACATCTTTACGAAAGCGGGCGAATACAGCGTCGAATCGGTATTCGAAATCGGGGCGGCCAGCTTCACGACCTCCGACGGAGCATACCAGGGCTGGCAGTTGCTCGGCACCCGCGGCGAACCGAACTGGGGTTGGGGATACATCGCGCCGTCGCTGAACCTCGTACAATCGTACGAACCGGGCGACAAACGCAAAGACAACGACATCATCTATGGCAAAACGACCATATACAGCGGCATGGTACAGACCCAAAGCGTGATCGACGGCACGACAATCATCGGCGCCTACAGCGAAAGCGACCCGAACTCGGTCAGCAACGGCTACCCGAACCGCTTCTGCCGCAAAGGCTACCAGCCGCGGCCGGTCGTAGGGGGTAACGAAAACTACGGCGGCAACATCCGAATGATGCGCTGGGCCGAAGTGCTGCTGATCGGCGCCGAAGCGGCCGTCCGTACCGGCGACGCGAAAGCGTCGACCTGGTACAACGCCGTCCGCACCCGCGCGGGACTCGCCTCGAAAGAGCCGACGCTCGAAAACATTTGGGAAGAGAAGCGGATCGAACTGTCGATGGAACGCGACCGTTACTTCGACCTGGTACGGATCGACAAGATGCAACCGGGCTATTTCGCCGCGAAGGTATGGGCCAAAATCCAGTCCGAACAACAGGGCCTCGAAGAGATGAAAGCGCAAGGCTTGGCCCCGGCATCGACCACGCTGCCGCTGCCGCCGGCTTCGCCCGTAGTCGTTCCGAAAAATTACGTAATGCCGGTGCCGAACGAACAGATCCTGCTGATGAACAACCTCAAACAGAATGACGGCTATTAATCGGACATCGATGAAAAAAACGGGACTCCTGCTGTCGTTGCTGACGCTGCTGTGGTACTGCGGCGCGGCGCAGACTCCGGTGCAGACCGACCTGCGCAGTTTCCTTCCGGCCGTCGGCCGGATCGAGGCCGCGGGGTACGACTCGCACGTGGAACTGCGCTGGCCGGCGGTATCCGGCGCGGAAAGCTACGCGGTATACCTGCTGCGCGACGGCAAAAAGTCGCTGCGCGGAGAGACCCCGAACCTCTATTACCTCGACTTCGTCGCCGGACTCGGCCGCAACGCAGTCTATACGTACCGTGTGGCGGCGCTCGGCGCCGACGGAAAACAGCTTTCGGAAACCCCGCAGATTTCAGCCGCGATCTCGGACTTTTCGGACGAACAGCTCCAACAAATGGTGCAGCGTTACACGTTCCGCTATTTCTGGGATTTCGCCGATCCGCTGACCGGCCTCGCCTACGAACGTTCGAACGACAAACGGGCGGACTGCATCACCACCGGCGGCTCCGGTTTCGGCGTCATGGGGATCGTAGCGGGCGTACGCAACGGGTTCGTAACACGTCCGGAGGCAGTCGCACGGCTTACGAAAATCGTCGGGGCGCTCGAAAAACTGCCGCGTTTCCACGGCGCATGGGCGCACTGGTATAACACACGCACCGGACAGCCGTACCATTTCAGCGAAAAGGACAACGGCGGCGACCTGGTCGAAACGGCGTTTCTCGTACAGGGATTGCTGGCCGCACAAGGCTATTTCGACGGCAACGACGCCGCAGAGAAAGCGTTGCGCGACCGGATCGAACAACTGTGGCGCGAGGTGGAATGGAGCCATTATACGCAGGGACAGAACGCCCTGTACTGGCATTGGTCGCCGGACTACGGCTTCGCAATGAACCATCCGATCAAAGGGTACGACGAAACGTTCGTCACCTACATCCTTGCAGCCGCATCGCCGACCTTTCCGATCGACAAGAAGGTCTACGACGACTGCTGGGTCAACCGCAAGGAGGGCGAGTTCTTCTGCGCGACCGATTTCTACGGCATCATGCTGCCGCTCGGCAAACGGGCGCAGATGGGCGGGCCGCTGTTCTGGGTGCACTACTCGTACACGGGACTCGACCCGCGCGGGCTGGCCGACCGGTTTGCAAACTACTGGGAACAGAACCGCCGCTACACGCTGGTCGACCGCGCCTACTGCATCGACAACCCGTACCGTTGGGTGGGATACGGCCCCGATTTCTGGGGCCTGACCGCATGCGACGCGCTGCCGGAAGGCTACCGGGCGCACACGCCCGGCGTCGGCGAGGACTTCGGGACGATCGCACCTACCGCCGCCTTGTCGTCGATGCCGTACACGCCCGAAGAGTCGATGGCCGTCCTCAAAAACCTCTACCGCAACCTCGGGTCCGTCGCGTTCGGAATCATGGGATTCTACGACGCGGTGAATCTGAGCCTCGGCGAACCCCGTTCGACGGAAAGCTATATCGCCATCGACCAGGGTCCGATCCTGGTGATGATCGAAAACCACCGCAACGCGACCGTTTGGAACGCCTTTATGAAAAAGAACGACATCCGGCGCGGACTCGACCGGCTCGGCTTTACGATCAACCACAAAACCATCGAATACACAAAATGAAACTTATGACCAACCTGAAAAATATCCTGTTTACCGCCTGCGCGGCGCTGCTGACGCAGGGCTGTCACATGACTGCCGATCGCGGCATATCGACCGACGGAGCGCGGCATTTCTTCGCCGACCGGCAGATCGACCGCCGGGTCGATTCGGTGATGCGCCTGATGACGCTCGACGAGAAGATCGGTCAGCTCGTACTCTATTCGAGCCATTTCACCACGACCGGCCCGACACTGCCCAAGAACGTCGAAGAGGCGATCCGCAACGGCACCTGCGGCAATATTTTCAACGCGCACGTTCCCGAATACAACCGGGAACTGCAACGGGTTGCCGTCGAGGAAACGCGGATGCACATTCCGCTGCTGTTCGGCTACGACGTGATCCACGGCATGAAAACGATCTTCCCGATCAACCTCGGCATGTCGTGCTCGTGGGATCTGCAAGGTATCGAAAACTCGGCCCGCGTAGCGGCGCGCGAGGCGATCGCATCGGGGCTGAACTGGACGTTCTCGCCGATGGTGGACATCACCCGCGATCCGCGCTGGGGACGCGTTTCGGAAGGGTCGGGCGAAGACACCTACCTCGGATCGTTGATCGCGATCGCGATGGTACAGGGCTACCAGGGAACGACTCCCGAGGCGCTCGCCTCCGACACGACGATCCTGGCCTGCGTAAAACATTTCGCCGCCTACGGAGCTCCGGAAGCAGGGCGCGATTACAATACGGTGGATCTCACCGACCGCACGCTGCGCGAAACCTACCTGCCTCCGTATAAGGCGGCCGTAGACGCAGGCGTAGGAACGGTGATGGCCGCATTCAACGATATCGACGCCGTGCCGGCCCACGCCAGCCAATACCTGATGCAGCAGATCCTGCGCAAAGAGTGGGGATTCAACGGTTTCGTGGTGTCGGACTTCACCGGGATCAACGAACTGGTTCCGCACGGCGTAGCGGCCGACAGCTCGCTGGCCGGCCAACTGGCGATCGAGGCCGGGATCAACATGGATCTGCAGGGCGACGTTTACCACCGTTTCCTGAAATGGCTCGTCGAAACGGGCATGGTTCCGCAGAAACAGGTCGACATCATGTGCGCCGAAGTGCTGCGCGTGAAATTCGCGCTCGGTCTTTTCGACGATCCGTACAAATACCACGACCTGCAAGCAGCCGAAAAAGAATTTTACAAACCGGCAAACCTCGCAGCGGCCCGCGACATGGCCTGCAAGTCGATGGTGCTGCTGAAAAACGACAAGGAAGCGCTGCCGATCGCCGCAGGGAAAAAGATCGCGTTGATCGGACCGTTCGCCGACGCCCGGCTCGACCTGCTCGGATCGTGGTACGGACAGGGACAAGCCGACAAGGTCGTTTCGATTCTTACCGGACTTAAAGAGCGTTTCGGGGCCGACAAGGTGATTTATACGAAAGGTTCCGAACCCGATAAGGACGACCGCAGCGGATTCGCCGCCGCACTCAATGCCGCCCGTTCGGCCGATAAAGTCGTAATGGCGGTGGGCCATCCGGGCTTCTGGAGCGGCGAGGCGACGAGCCTGACTTCCATTCGGATCCCGGCTATCCAGCAGGAATTGATCCGGGAAGTCGCCCAAAGCGGCAAACCGCTGATCCTTGTCCTGCTGAACGGACGTCCGCTCGACCTGTCGTGGGAAAGCACCGTAGCCGACGCGATCGTCGAAGCGTGGTATCCGGGTACCGAAGGGGGACATGCCGTAGCCGACGTGCTGTCGGGCGACTTCAATCCCTGCGGCAAACTGACGATGACCTTCCCGCGCAACCTCGGTCAGGTGCCGATCCATTACGACGCGAAAAATACCGGCCGGCCGTACACGCCGGGACAGGGCGAACAACACTACGTTTCGCGCTACCTGAACGAACCGACCGCCACGCCGCTGTATCCGTTCGGCTACGGCCTCAGCTACACGACGTTCGAATACTCCGACCTGAAGGTCGCTCCGGAAAAGACCGATATGAAACAGCCCGTCGCCGTAACCGTTACGGTCAAGAACACCGGCAAGGTACGCGGCACGGAGGTCGTACAGCTCTACGTGCGCGACCTGGTAGCCAGCGTAACCCGTCCGACGCGGCAGTTGAAAGGGTTCGAACGGGTAACGCTGGAGCCGGGCGAAAGCCGCGAAGTCAGCTTCACGATCACGTCCGACGCGGTCGGCTTTTACCGGCAGGACATGAGCTTCGGCTACGAGCCCGGCGACTTCAAAGTATGGGCCGGCGGCAGCTCGGACGCCGCGCTCGAGGGTTCCTTCGAAATCACGAAATAAGCAAACAATCCACTCCTATTTAAAATGAATATTATGAAAACATTCAGACTACTTGCGATCTGCACGCTGGTTCTGGCGGCCGGCTGCGGCAAAGACCCCAAAATAGACAAGGTTTACAATACGGTCTATATCAACTCGGCCGCAAGCTCGTTCCAGGGCAGCTTGACACAAGGTCAGGCGGTCGCACAGGGCACCAAAATCACGCTGGCCTATACCAACGGTCTCGGTAAGAGCGCCCAAGTGCTGCTGCCGGAGGTCAACGGACTGTACTGCGATCCGATCGACGTGCGGCTGGCTTCGCCGACCTCTTCGGACAACGGGAACGGAACCGTCGAGATCCCCGTCTCGGGAACCCCGACTGCATCGGGCAGCATGAACCTGCGGCCGGTGATCCGCGTCGGCGAATACGAAGTGTTTATCTCGATCCCCGCGACCGTAACGCCGGCCATTGCGCTCGACGCCGCGGCAAGCGTCGTTACCGGCACGTTCCGCATCGGACAGGCCATCGCCAACGGTAACATCGCGCTGCACTATACGTCGTATGCGAACCAGGAAGTAACCGTTTCGGCAGACGAGGTATCCGGTATTTCAATCCCGGAGTTCACCGCATCGCTACCGGCTGCGCCTTCGGGCGGCACGCTCGACGTCCCGGTAACCGGAACGCCGTCCGACTACGGAACGAAGACTCTGAAAATAACTCTGACGCAGGGAGATAACGCCTATACGGCGGACATTCCGGTCGAAATCGCGGGCGATATCGCACTCGACGCCGCCGGCAGTACCGTAACCGGCACCCTGTCGAAAGGCGTCGAACTCTCCGACGTCAAAATCGCGCTGCATTACACGGCCGCCGAAGAGCAGCAGGCGACGATCAGCATCGACCTGACCAACGGCATCAGTTGCAGCGCATTCGACGCGACGCTGCCGGCTGCCGAAGACGGAACGGTGGACGTGCCGTTGTCCGGAACTCCGGTTTCGGACGGCGTAACGAACCTCGTGGTCATCGTTAAGATCGGCTCGACGAATTACACCGCGACCATTCCGGTTACGGTGCTGTCCGACGTTCCGGGCACGCCGTTCAAACCGGAAACTTTCACCTACCAGGGACTCGAATACACCACCATCTTCATCGACGTCAACGGTAACGGCTACGTCGATCCGGGCGACGTCTGGCTCGACCGCAACCTCGGAGCCGCTTCGGCCGATCCGGGCGCTTACGGCGCCGATGGCATCAACGCCGCCTCGGTCGGCCAGATGTTGCAATACGGCAAGCCGTACGGAGCCACCGCATTCGACGCTTCCTACCAGATCGATTACGACGCCATCGGCGAATGGACGGTCTGCCCGGAAGGGTACGCCGTACCGACACTGGATCAGTTCAACGCCGCCATCGCGAAAGTGACCGGAGGAACGATCAGCGGCAACGGGGTTTCGGGCAACGCAGGCATCACGCTGACGCTGATGAACTCCGTGATGAAGCTGCCGATTGGCGGTTGGCTGACCAACGGCGACACGCAGCCGCAGGCTTACGGCGAAGCGGCCGCTTACTGGACGTCGAGCAAGGGCAGCAACACCGCCCCATGGAAAGTCGATATCAACAACAGTTCGGCGTCGAATACCGGAGCCAACTGGGCCGATGCGGCCTGGCAATTGCCGGTACGCTGCATCAAGAAATAAGCCTTACCGGAAAAATACAGCGAAGAGGGATGGCCCGCAAGGATCGTCTCTCTTCGTTTCAACCGCTAAAAAACACTGAAAAATGAATATTTTGCAAAAAACGGGGGTCGTCCTGTCGCTGCTGCTGGCCGCAGCCTGCTCGAAAGACGATTCGGAAGGATTTATCCCGCCCCCCACTCCGCCCGACATGGACGAAACGCTGCTGAACGATCTCCAGCGCACGCATTTCAACTTCTTCTGGAAACTGACCAACACGGCGAACGGACTGGTTCCCGACCGGGCCAGCGCGACGAACAACGAAGCGATGAGCAGCATCGCCGCCACCGGATTCGGCCTGACGGCCTACATCGTCGGCGTCGAACGCGGCTTCGTCACGCGCGACGAAGCGGCCCAACGGACGGTCGTCACGCTACGGACGTTCAACGATGCGCCGAAAGGCACCGACCCGGTATTTTCGGCCGGATACAAGGGATTCTTCTATCATTTTCTGAACCGGAACACCAGTCTCCGGGAAGGACAGAACGAACTCTCGACGATCGACACCGGACTGCTGATGGCCGGTATCCTGTCCGCCCAGACCTATTACGACCGGGACAATGCCGTAGAAAACGAAATCCGGCGGTTGGCCGACGAACTGTACCGCGCAGTGGACTGGAAATGGGCGATGAACGAGGGCGAACTGATGAGTCTCGGCTGGACTCCCGAATCCGGCTTCCAACCGTACACCTGGCAGGGTTACAACGAAGCCATGATCCTCTACATCCTCGCAATCGGCTCGCCCGAGACCGACAAAAAACTCGACGGCAGCGTATGGAACCGCTGGACGGCTACCTACAATTACAGCAGTTTCCAGAACTACGAGATGGTGAACTTCTCGCCGCTGTTCGGGCACCAGTATTCGCACATGTGGATCGATTTCGCAGGGATCAAGGACGCCTTCATGCGCTCCAAACCGGGTCTCGATTATTTCGAAAATTCCCGGCGGGCCACGCTGGCCAACCGTAGCTACTGCATCGAAAATCCGAGTAAATACGTCGGATACGGCGCCAATATCTGGGGACTCACCGCCTGCGACGGGCCGGGAGCCGGCACCTACGGCAAATGGGCGTACCATGCCCGCGGAGCTTCGGCCGCCGGCATCGCCGACGACGGCACGATCGCCCCGACGGCAGCCGGCGGATCGTTCCCGTTTACTCCGACGGAATCCTACGCCGCGCTGAAAGCGATGAAAAGCTACAAAAACGGGGCGCTCTACACCGACTACGGCTTTCTCGACTCGTTCAATCCGAGTGAAGATTGGATCGACGGATGGTGGCTCGGCATCGATCAGGGCCCGATCCTGGTCATGCTCGAAAACTACCGCACGCAACTGATCTGGAAACTGATGAAAAAGAACGCCTACATCGTAAACGGATTGAAAGGAGCCGGATTCACCGGCGGATGGTTGAACTGACGGCACGATCTCCCGCCGGGAAACGGCGCCCGTTTCCGTTCTCAAAAAATATCCGGGCCCATCGGCCCGGATATTTTTAACGGCATTCCGCCTACATCCGCCGGTACTGGGTCGGAGAGACTCCGGTATGCTGCTTGAAATATTTGCCGAAAAAAGACTGGTTCGCGAAATTCAGCGCTTCGGACACCTGCAGGATCGTCAAAGCGGTCGATTTCAGCAAGGCCTTGGCTTCGAGAATCACATAATCGTCGATCCACGCGCCGGCCGATTTTCCGGTAAGTCCCTTAACCACGTTCGACAGATGCTTTGGCGTCAGACAAAGTTTGTCGGCATAAAAGGCCACACTGCGCTGGGCTTTGTAATGGTCCCGGACCAGGCGAATGAACTGTTCGAACACTTCGTCCCGACGCGTTTTCACCTGCCGTCCGGCGGCGGGAGCACGACGGTTCATGATATTGCCCAATTCGTAAAAAAGAGCATGGAACAGGCTCTTGGCGATCTCGCGACGGAAACAGTTGTCTCGCATGTTGACTTTTTGGCGCAGGAACGAACAGTATTCCAGAACGGAAACCACCTCTTCGGGTTTCAGCGGAATCCGGGGATCTTCCTTAATCCGCAACAGGGTCGGCAGGAACTGCCGGTAAGACAGGATCGCTTCCTGGGCGAACTCGATCGAAACGGCAAACACGCAACACAAGAAATCGTCGCTCCGCTGGTGTTGCTGGACGATCTGGTCGGCCAGGACAATCACCATGTCGTTCGCTCCGAACGTATACTCTTTCAGGTCGATGCTCATCCGCGTAGTTCCCCGGAGGCAAATCGCCATCATGCCCATTTCGAGCCGGCTCGGATAATCGAGCACCGGCAGGTCGCTGGAATTTTCAAAAATGGCGAAATCGTCCTTGATCGATGTGATGAGATCGATTTCGGCCTCCAGCATCGACATATTGACTTTCTTTACACCCTCTTCTTTCATACCGCGCCTTCATTTATATTTTGCAAAATTATAATTATATTCCGTACGCCTGTTCGAAAACGACTTTTGGAACAATTATTCGGCAAAAACGGACTTTTCAAACCGGGTCGTTTATCCACATTTGCAAAATATTTTATACGCATTTTTTTTACTGACAGGCACATAATGCAGCCGACACGATTACAAACGCCGTATTACCGAATCCGAAGCGGTGTAAAAAAAGGATAATTTCATGCAGGAAAAGACTCCAGACAAGCCTATTTCACGGTACCGGCAAATCCGCAACCGAAACGACATGACCAATAAACTCCTGGCGCTGCTGCTGCCCGCCGCGCTGACGATCGCGCAGATCGCCGAAGCCAAAAAACCGCGGCAAATACCCGATTGGTACCCCGACAAAGACAGCCTTTACCGGGCTGTGGAATCGATCCCGCCGTTCGGCATCTACAAAGACAACTACATCGTCACCGGAACCAGTTTTTCGGGAGGCCGCGTCACGAAAGACAATTCGGACGCCAAATTCCAGATCAGCCTGCGGCACCGGCTGATCAAAAGCATCCTCCCGCTGCACACCTACCTGTTTCTGACCTATACGCAAAAATCGTTCTGGGAGATCTACAAGGATTCGAAACCGTTTTACGAAAACAATTATAACCCGACGCTCGGTTTCGGGATGCCGATCACCCGGGGCGACAAAGTGGTCGGAGTAGGTTTCCTACAGTTCGAACACGAATCGAACGGGCGCGACAGCATTTGGTCGCGCAGCTGGAACCGAATCACCCTTCAGGCGATTTACGAGATCGATCCGCATTTCACGGTACAGGCCAAATTCTGGATCCCGTTCGCGCTGTCGGACAATCCGCACATCGTCCGCTACGCCGGCTACGGACAGGTCGCCGGAACCTACAAGACCCGTAACGAGCGGTTTCGCTTTTCGATGCTCGTCGTTAAACGGGGCGGCTGGAATCTGAATGCGAATTTCCAGATGGACGCCGCTTTCCGGCTGTCGAAAATCAGCAACCAGTATATCTACCTGCAATACTACAACGGCTACGCCGAAAGCATGATCGATTACGACCGGTTTCACAGCTACCTGCGCATCGGGTTCGCCATTAAACCGAAACATTTTTCGATCTTCTGACCTTTCGATCCCGCGGCGGGGCGGACGCAACGAATCGTCCCGCGAAAATTACTCCGCGGCGGACGAGAGCGCGTCCACCTGCTTCAGCGCATAATTCGGCCCCGGTTTCAGACGCGCCTGGTGCCGGTTCAGCAAAACCAGACTGTCAGGATAATAGAGGAAGTTAATCTGTTCGAGGGTCGTATCCCCGAAATTAAGCTGGTACACGGTCGCATCGGGATCTTCGGCCGAACCGCGCAACGTTCCCCACCGTCCTATCATCCGGAACTTCTTATCCTTTCCCTTATCAGCCTTCGGATAAATCATCGTCAGATCGTACGAACCGTCGCCGCTGAACTCTTCGTTTTTAAGTTCCAGCTCGTAATTGATCGGAGTGCCGTCGGCCGTAGGCAGCGTGCCTTCGTAATAGCGCACCTGCATTCCCGAATCCGCGGCAATTGTCGCCGTATCCTGCCCGGCGGCGGCCTGCCTACCCGTCTGGCCGCCGCATGCTGCAACCAGTACGGAGATTCCTAAAATCAATCCTGTTTTCATGCTGTCTCTGTTTTAATTTATTTCTCGAAAGACGGAACGGCCTCGACCGGCGTCTGTCCGTCCAGCACATATTTCCGCGCTCGAATCAACTCTGGCAGCGCCTGCGGATCGGCGGACAATACCTGGCAGACGTTGTCCATAAAATTGTTCGAACTGCGGATATTCTCGGTAAAATCTCCGAGACGCAAGTAATTCAACGTACTGTTGTTGACCGATATGCGGCGACACTTCCGATTGGCGTCGGCTCCCTGCAAACGGATGTTGCAAACGCCCGAAGTCAGCCCCGTAATGTTGACCAGGTCGACGTCCCCGTCGAAGATAAAATCCCCGTTGATCACGAACATGCCGGAAAACAGGAAATTATACCCCACTCCGAACCGGAAGTCGGGATTCAGGTGTCCGACCCCCTGGTCGGAAAACTTGACTGCGAAACCGTCGCTCTGGTTGGCTTCCTGCATCGACACGTTGATCGCATTGCCCCACTCCAGATCATGCACCCGGTATTCGGCCGGCTGGCGGAATGTCACGTAGTAAACGCTGCCGGCAGCCGGTCGGTCGCCGCCTTTCCAGACGATCCGCGAGGCCGCGTCGCAGTCGCCGCCCTCGACCCGTACCACGTCGAAATCTTTGCCCGCAACCCACTCTCGGCCGCCGACGGCCGGTTCGCTGCCGATCCGCACCACTTCGGCATAACGCGGCAGTCCGTACCACTCGGTACGCTGCGCCGGATTCGGATCGTCGACGACCGAGTGGCCGTGCAGCGTCAGCCAGTCCCAATCGCGCCCCGGCCGTCTGACCACTTCGGCTTCCGGATACGGATTCAGCCGGTCGCCGAACTTGCCGCGCGGACCGGCGAAGATTCCGCTGGTAAACGAACAGGAGCTGTTGTGGATCGACGGAGCCTGCCCGCCTACCCAATCGAAGAACACCCCGTCGCGGAACACGGCCGGATTACCCATACAATAGATCGACTCGAACTGGTACTCGCCTTGTCCGCAATGGTTTCCGTTATCGAGCCGGATCCCGGTGCGGGCGTCCAGCCGATTAACGTCCGATACCCGCACATGACCGCCGGAACCTATGATATCGATCCCTACCTCAAAAAACTTATCGGAAAGGATACCCGAGCCGAGCTGCTCCCCGACGTTAACCCGCGAAACGATCACGTGGTCCAGCAAAAAGTCTGCGCCGCGGCCGGTCGTTTCGATGATTCCGACATTGTTATCGGGATGATAAGCAATGTGGGCGATCTGGATCGCGGCGGTTCCGGCGATCGTCTTCGACGGCGTCTGCCGGTCGAGCGCTACGGTCATCCCGTCGATCACGCACCCTTTATGCCGGATGCGGATCGTCGCGGCGGGAACCCGCTTCAGATCCTCGCGGCAGACAAAGCCGAAATCCCGGCGCGCATCGGTCTGGAAAATACGGGTCGTCCCCGCGCCCTCTCCGCGAAATACCTGTCCGGTCGCCGTAGACTCGATCGTTCCGCGATTCGGCGCCGCCGAACCGGCGAAATAGTAATCTCCGCCCGGAAAAAACAGCGTCGCCCCCTGCGGGGCCCGCTGCATAATGGCTGCAATGCGTTTGGTATTGGACTGCGCCGCGCCGCGGTCGTTCTTGACCAGCGGTTCGACAACATACTGCGGATCGACGCGATCCACATAAATCATCTGTCCCGCAGCGAAACACGGGAAACAAAATGACAAGAGAACACCGGTTCGGAGCGCTCTGAATAAATTGGTCATAACTATATCGGGTTTTAGTCGGTATGCATTAAACGGAAAGCCCCTTGCGCAACAGCACTTGCAGGTGGACCGGGGAGATATCTCGGCTGATGTGTCCTTTGCGGGCGATGGAGATCGTTCCGCGCTCTTCGGATACGACGATCACCAGCGCATCGGTTATCTCGGAAGCGCCGAGCGCCGCGCGGTGACGCATCCCGAACTCCATGGGAACCTCGCGCTCGGTGGACGGCAATACGCACCGCGCCGCCGCGATCCGATCGTCGGCGATCACCATCGCCCCGTCGTGCAACGGCGAATTCTTGAAAAAGATATTTTTGATCAGCGAGGCGGAAATCAGCGCATCGATACGCTCTCCCTGCTCGATAAAAGGCAACAGGTTCACTTTACGGGCAATCACGATCAACGCGCCGGTCTTGGTCTTCGCCATATCGGCGCAGGCTCCGACCACCGTATCGATCCATTCCTGCCCGACGACCTTCACTTTCCGTCCGCGCGGACGGAACAACCGGGCCATAAACGACACCCGCCGATTCGTATACTGCGTGCCGAGCAGGATCAAAAAACGCCGGATCTCCTGCTGGAACACGATAATCAGCGCGATTACCCCCACGCCGATGATCTGCCCGAGTATCATACTGAGCAGTTCCATATTCAACACGCGGGTCACGATCCACAGCAGGTAGATAATCAGGATGCCGACAACGATGCGCAACGCATTCGTCCCCCGTGTCAGCCGATACACCTGAAACATAATCAGCGCCACCACGAAGATATCGATAATATCGACCAGCGTAATATCCAGAAATCCGAAGCCCATAGCAGAAACAAAGGTAATAAAAGAATGACAAAACGGCAACTGTTTTCACAGCCGCCGTTTTATCATGCTCCAAAGGATCTGCGCACGCTTACTTCGCAGCAGGCTCTTTGCGGCGAATCAGGTCGTATGCGATCGGGGTCGCGGTGAATACCGTCGAGTAAGTACTGATCAGCACGCCGAACAGCAGCGCGAAGACGAACCCGCGGATCACTTCGCCGCCGAACAGGAAGATGGCCAGCAACACGACCAGCGTCGTACCGGAAGTATTGATCGTGCGGGTCAGCGTCGAGTTGATCGCATTATTGATGTTGTCCTTGATGTTGCGTTTCGGATAGAGCGTCTGGTACTCGCGGATACGGTCGAAAATCACCACCTTGTCGTTGATCGAGTAACCGATGATCGTCAGGATCGCGGCGATGAACGACTGATCGACTTCGAGGTTGAACGGCAACAGGCCGTGCAGCAACGAGAACAGACCGATCGTGAACAGGGCGTCCAGGGTCAGCGAAATCACGCTGCCGACACCCCACTGCCAGCGTTTGAACCGGATAATAATATAAAGCGCGATAGCGACCAGACTGAACAGCACGGCGATAACCGAATCGACCTTGATGTCGTGCGCCACGCTCGGCCCCACTTTGTCGGAACTGATGATCCCGTACGGATTCTGCGCCGTCGTCAGGAATTCGGCTTCGGTAAGCTGCGCGGTCATCAGCGGCGAGAGCGCCTTGTACAACATGTCTTCGATTTCGGCGGTCACGTTGTCCCCCTCGTCGTCGTATTTATACTGCGTAACGATACGCATCTGGTTGTCCTGACCGAACTGTTTCACTTCGTAACCGGTGCCCGTGAAGACATCGCCCAGCGCTTCACGCACTTCGTTCGCGGTGACCGGCTGGTCGAAACGCACCACGAAAGCGCGGCCGCCGGAGAAATCCACGCCGTAACTCATCCCGCGCACGCCCAGCGAAACGAGCGTTATCAACAGCATGATACCCGAAATGACATAAGTGATCTTGCGCTTGTCGATAAAGTTGAACTTGGTGTTGGCCAGGAAATTTTCGGTGAATTTGTTCGAGAAGGTAATCTTGCGTTCGCGGTTCAGCATACCCACGAAAATCAACCGGGTGATCAGAATCGCGGTGAACAGCGAAGTGATGATACCGATGATCAGCGTCGTGGCGAATCCCTGCACCGGGCCGGTGCCGAAGATAAACAACACGATACCGGTAATCAGCGTAGTAACGTTACCGTCGATAATGGCGGACATGGCATTCTTGTACCCCTCGGCCACGGACATGGCGAGCGTCTTGCCCATGCGGAGTTCCTCCTTGATACGCTCGTAAATAATCACGTTGGCATCCACCGCCATACCCATCGTCAGCACGATACCGGCGATACCGGGCAGCGTCAGCACGGCTCCGAACGAAACCAGCACGCCGAACAGGAAGAACAAATTGCATATCAGCGCGACGCTTGCCACCCAACCGGCTCTGTTATAGTAGAAGATCATATAGATCAGCACGAGTACGAATGCCAGGATAAACGACATCATACCGGCGTTGATCGACTCCTGACCGAGCGACGGGCCGACGACGGTATCCTGCGTAATCCGCGCCGGAGCGGGCAGCTTACCCGACTTCAACACATTGGCCAGGTCGCGCGCTTCGTTGATCGTAAATTGTCCGGAAATCGACGACTGTCCGCCGGAAATCTCCCCGTGAACCACGGGAGCCGAATAAACGTAACCGTCGAGCACGATCGCAATGCACCGATCGACGTTGTCGGCCGTCAGACGGGCCCATGTCCGCGCTCCGGAAGCGTTCATCGTCATCGACACTTCGGCGCTCGATCCGTGCTGCGCATATCCTTCGCGCGCCTCGACGACCGATCCGCCGTCCAACGGGGCTTTGCCGTCGCGCGTATTGGCCTTGATAGCATAGAGCGCGAACGTCGTCTCCTGCGGATCGATGGCTTTGACGCCCCACATCAGCTTGATATCGCGGGGCAGCAGCGCTTTCACCTGCGGAAGACTCATATAACGGTTCACGGCGGCCGTATCGAACGACTTGGCCCATCCGATCACCGGCCCCCTGCCGACCTGTCCCTGCTCGTCGGCCACCGGACGCAGCTTCGCGAACAGCGGGAATTTGGAAATCATCGCCTGTTCGTCGGTTTCCACATGAGAAGCATCGGTGCTATCGAGCTGCGAAATCAGCGTCGAATTGCCCGCTGCGGCGGCGCTGTCGGCATTCGCCAGCATCGTGCTGTCCGCAGCGACGGTAGCGGCGACCAGGCTGTCCGCAGCGGCGGCAACAGTCGACGCGTCGCCGGTTTCCGCAACGATTTCGCCCGCATCCTGCAATTCTTTGATCACGTCATTGGCCTGCACCAGCGCCGGATAGATCTCCTGGTTTTCGTAAGTGGCCCAGAATTCGAGGCTGGCCGTCCCCTGCAACAGTTTGCGGACGCGTTCCGGCTCCTTGACGCCCGGCAGTTCCACCAGTATCCGTCCCGAATTTTCAAGACGCTGGATATTGGGCTGCGTCACGCCGAACTTGTCGATACGGTTGCGAAGCACGTTGAACGAGTTTTCGATCGCGCCTTCGGCCGACGACCGGAGCACTTTGATCACTTCGGCGTTCGTACTGTTCGGGGTGATCTGTTCGCGCAGTTCCGGCGTATTGAAAATATAGCTCAGCCGACCGCCGTTCGAAATCTTTTCGTAGGCTTCGGCAAAAAGCGTGATATAATCCTTCGTACTGTTTTTCTGCTCTTCGCGGGCCTGCACCAGCGCCTGGTTGAAACCGGGATCCTTGCTGTCGTTCGAAAGCGCCCGGATCACATCCTCGATCGAGATCTCCAGCATGACGTTCATACCGCCGCGCAGGTCGAGACCGAGGTTGATCTCTTTCTCCTTGCACTGCTTGTAATTGAACTTTATGAACCCGAGGTTGTAGACAGTCTGCGATTTGATCGAATCCAAATAATTTTGCTCCTTGACCGCGTCTCCGGCAGCGTACTGGGCCGCCTTGTTCTCCACGTGCCGCGTAACAAAAGTAAATGAGAGTTGATACGCACAGGCGACCGCGAGCGCGATAGCCAAAAATTTCAGTGCACCTTTATTCTGCATTTGTTCAAAAGTTTTATATATTTTCGTTTTTACTGACCCGCTGATATTCCCTGCGTTCGGCTATGATAACCGCATTTGGATTGCAAAGCTACATATTTTTTTGCGAAATACAACAAACGGCCGTTTTAAACCGTTAATTTATCCTTTAGTATCTTACGACAGCTGCGCGTCAACGCGATACGGAGCCGCCCGACATGCACGGAAACACGTTTCGCCCCGCTCGCAAAACGGCAGGGAGACCGTTTTCGATCTCCCTGCCGCCCGATTTCCGCCACGTTACTGCTGATCCTTCTGCTCGGCGATAATACGCATCGCGCACTCCAGGATCGAAGCATCGTCTAAAGTCACCACTCCCCCGTCAGGACCTTTCTCGAGATGAATGCCCACCGGGCCGCCTTCCTTGAAATGCGTCCCGCCGAAATAATTCCGCACAACGTTAACGTCTATGTTCAATTCATCCGCAATACGCTGCGAACTGCCGCTGGGCAGTTTGTCCTTGATTCGGCGCAGCTCGTTAAATGTAATTACCATAATCCTTAAGGTTTAGTTTAAGTTATGCAAGATCTGTCAATAAATTCCATACAACGATCAATCCAGTTTTAAAGGTATAAAAAATAAAATTCAATTCAAAAGGAATCCCTCCGTTTTTTTCCGATTCACCGCATAACGAATCAACAAACAACATATTAATGTTTTTTTACGCTTCCCGGAACGGCTGTCCCGGCCCCTGTCCGGATCTACAAAAAAACGTCTACGTCTCCCCTTTTTCCGAATTCGTACGGGAAATTCTTCGAAAAACAAAAATTTTCCATAATTTTAGTCCGGAATGATACGTCCGTCCGCACGATCCGGCAGGCGCCGGCAACGCGGCGGGACGAAACCCTTCCCGTTTCCGCCGGACAACCGCTTTCGATATGAACCCAAAACCGACCGTATGCCAAAAAAAATCTCCCCTTTTCGCAGCCTGCTGCTTTGCGCCGCCTTGTCGCTGACCGGACAGGCCCCGGCCCAGCCGGGCCCGACTCCCGGGCTGACTTTCGAACAACCCGGCTCCGCCGAACGGTTTACCGCCGTAAACGGCAGCGTGGCGACCCGAGACGGAGCGTTGGAATACACGTTCCGCAAAGGTTCTTCGCTCAGCTCGCCGCCGCTGGCGGGCAGCCGGCACCTGCTCTACAATCCGACGCTCGAAAAACGCAACACGGTACTCCTGCTGATGGAGAACCGGAGTTCCGCGACCCGGCTGCGGCTCCGTTTCATCACCGACCGGGACAGCACCTATGACGAAGCGAAATCCAAGATTTTCGAAATCGAACCGAATTCGCCGAAAAAAACCTGCTACCTCAACCTGTCGGACAACCCGCACGCCAAAGGCCGCCTGAAGGGTTTCCGGATCGAGCCGCTCGGCGGCAAGGGCATGCTCCGAATCGACCGGATCACGTTCGAGCAGGAGGCCGCGCTCGAACCGCAGGCCGGCCGGATCGACGGCTGCACCGCCACGCCGCATGAGATCGCGGTCACCGGCAGCATCGACCCGAAATACCGCAATCGATACTCCCGAATCGCGATTTACGAAACTTCGATGCTACAACCCGAAGACGATATCGACCGGATGACCGAATTGTACGAAGGCGAACTGACTCCGGAATTCCGCATCGCAGGCATCCCGATGCGCAATGGCGACATGACGCGGCTGAGCAGCCAGTTCCTGGCGGTCGTCAAAGACGACAAAGGCAATTTTCTAAAGATCGGGCCGCGCTTCTACATCGACAACTGGAACGATTTCGAAGAGAATCCCTACGCTTTCGCATTGCCTTCGCTCACGGTTCACGCTACCGACTACGGAGCCAAGGGAGACGGATTCACCGACGATACCGACGCCATCCAGGCGGCGATCGACGACGCTGCCGCGAAGGGGGGCGGACGGGTCGTGCTCGACGGCGACGGCTCGTTTTACGGCAAACGCTATGTCGCGACCAACATCCTGCTGAAAAGCAACATCGAACTGCACATCGCCGAAGGCGCGATCCTTTGGCAGTCGCAGGACGCGCGCGATTACAAGTATAAACCGGCCTACGGGCACGAAGGGTCGATCCCCGGCATCAACTGGACGCACAACATGCACGTTTCGAACCTGCCGCTGCTCCAGGGCAAAAGCATCGAAAACATCAAGATCACCGGCCCCGGCAAGATCCGTTCGATGGATCCCGAATGCCAGGACGAGCGCTACGCCGAGGAAGATTACCAGCGTTACTGCGCCGACCGCATCCACGTCATTCCGATCGGGCTGTGGAACGTGCGCAACATCGAAGTGTCGAACCTCGACATCGTCCGTTCGAACAACTACCACACGGCGTTTTACGCCTGCGAGAACGTCTTCATCGGCAACCTGAAGATGCACGAGGTTCAGTGCGTCAGCGGCGACGGCCTGGGACTCGGCGTCGGAACGCACAACGTCAAGATCGTCCGCGCGTTCCTCGAATCGAACGACGACGGCGTGGTGCTGTGGACCGCTTACGACGACCCGCGCGGCATCCTGTGGTGGTGGGCGCGGCCGGACGCCGACAATTCGATCCGCAACGTAACCGCCTGCCACAGCTACATCAATTCGGGCGGCGGCAAGGCGATCGCCTTCATCCCGTGGGGAACCGACAACCCGGACTGGGGCGACACCGAAATCGACAGCATCACGGTCTACGATTGCGTCCTCAAAGGGGGATATGCGGTCGGCACCTGGCCCGACAATCCCTATTTCGGCAAACAACCGTTCGACAACACCGAGCAGGACGACTACTCGCCGGTCAAAAACGTCCGCATCTACCGCAACAGCTACCTCAGTCCTTGCGACTTGCTCTGCATCCGGCCGACCAATTTCATCTCCGACTGCGGCATCCGCAGCAGCGGCACGTTCCAGAACGGAAACTTCGAACACGGCCGCGCCTACTGGACGATGCGGGGCGACGCGGGCGTCCGGGACGGCTGCGGCTACGCCGACGGAGGACGTCTGTACGAAGGGCTTTATCTGACCCGCGGCAGGCACACCTTCACGGCGGAAGTACAGGGCGACGGATCGCTCTACGCCGACAGACTAAGCCTGTTCGAAGAGAGCGTGCCGATCGCACGAGCGGATTTCAGTTCCGAAACATGGACGCAACGGACGTTGACGGTCGATATTCCCGAAGACGGCACTTACGCCCTGGGGATCGACGGAAACGGCGCGCGGATCCGAAAAGCCGCCGTCGACTGATCTTTCCGAAGGAAATGATTTTTTTGTTTGAAATTTCAGACAACCTGCTTATCTTTACCCCCATAAATCCGTATTTGCAGACTGAATTTACGGCAATAAACCCGAACAAAAAATGAAAAAAAGCGTAAAAGTCATTCTGGCGCTGGCGGTAATCGCTATCGCGCTGACGATCACCTATCATGCGGTGAACCGGATTCCGGCTCCCGAACTGACGGCCGAAATGCGGGTAAAAGCGATCTTCGACGACGGCGGCTGTCTGGACTGCCACAGCGCGACACCGAACCTGCCCTTCTATGCCAGCCTGCCGGTCGCAGGCGATATCGTCAAGAAAGACGTATCCGAGGCGCTCAAACACACCGACCTGACGGAAGCGTACCGGGCGCTTTCGGACGGCAGGCCGGTCGGCGAAGTCACCCTGTCGAAAATCGAAAAATCGGTTGCCGACGGCTCGATGCCGATGGCCAAATACTACCTCGTGCACTGGGGATCGTCGCTTACCGACGCCAAAAAGGAGATCCTGCTCGATTGGGTGAAAAAACACCGGGCGGAACACTATCCGAATAACCTGTCGGCGACCGTTTTCGCCAACGAACCCATCCAACCGATCGCCGATTCGATCCCGGTGGACATCCGCAAAGTCGCACTCGGCGAAATGCTGTACAACGATCCGCGGCTGTCGTCGGACAACACGGTTTCGTGCGCGTCGTGCCATAACCTGCAAACCGGCGGCGTCGACAACAAAGCGTACTCGGAAGGAGTGGGCAAGCAACTCGGCGGCGTCAACGCCCCGACCGTGTTCAATGCCGTCTACAACTTCGTGCAGTTCTGGGACGGCCGGGCGGCGGATCTTGCCGAACAGGCCGGCGGCCCGCCGTTGAACCCGGTCGAAATGGCCAGCGCGTCGTGGGACGAAATCATCGGGAAATTGAAAACGGACAAAATCTTTACGAACGCTTTCACCGCCGTTTACCCGGAAGGCTACTCGGGCGAAACCATCACGGACGCCATCGCCGAATACGAAAAAACGCTGCTCACGCCCGATTCGCGGTTCGACCTCTACCTGAAAGGCGATTCGACGGCGTTGAGCGCGGAGGAGCTTCACGGATACGAACTTTTCAAAGAGAACCGCTGCGCGACCTGTCACGTCGGCCCGACGCTCGGCGGACAGTCCTACGAACTGATGGGACTCTACGGCGACTACTTCGCCGACCGCGGAACGGAAATGACCGAAGAAGACAACGGCCGCCACAAGCAAACCAAAACGGACTACGACCTGCACCGATTCAAAGTTCCCGGACTGCGGAACGTAGCGTTGACGGCTCCCTACTATCACGACGGGACGCGCCAGACGCTGGACGAAGCGGTCAGCGACATGGCGAAATACCAGGTCGGGAAAACGCTGCCCGAAAGCGACGTGAACGACCTGACCGCATTCCTCGAAACCCTGACCGGAAAGCTCAACGGGCTGCCGCTCACGGACGGCAGCGCCCTGAACTGATCCTTCGACGGAGAAATACCTTGAAAAATTCCGCCGACAGCGGAATTTTTCATTTCCCTGAATACGGAACGTGCCACACGACCGTCGTTCGACCCGGCAAAACGCACTCCGCACCAAACAAAAAACGACGAAACATGAAAAGCAGAACCGAAAGCGAAATCAAACAACGGGTACAACGGCGGATCATCGCCTGTTCGGTACTGCTGATGGGCGGCAAATTTCTGGCGTTCGCCCTGACCAATTCGGTGGGTATCCTGACCGACGCGATGGAAAGCATCGTCAACGTAATCGCCGGATTCATCAGTCTGTACAGCCTGTACCGGGCCGCCAAACCGAAAGACGAAAACCACCCGTTCGGACACGGGAAAATCGAACTGATCTCGGCATCGGTCGAAGGACTGCTGATCGCCGTGGCGGGCGGGATCATCATCTTCGAAGGCGTCAGGCGGCTTTTCGAACCGGCCGCGATCGAAAAACTGGATATCGGTATCGTACTGGTAGCCGCGGCCGGAGCGGTCAACTACCTGCTCGGCCGGTACAGCATCCGCACGGGCCGCCGATACGATTCGATCGCGCTGGTGGCCGGGGGCCGGCACTTGCAATCGGACACCTATTCGTCGATCGGCCTGGTCGCAGGCCTGTTGCTGCTGTACGTAACCCGCATCGGCTGGATCGACAGCGCGCTGGCGCTGATCTTCGGCGGCATTATCGTCTGGACGGGCTTTTCGATCCTGCGTAAAACCGTGGCCAATCTGACCGACGAAGCCGACCGCGAATACCTCGAAAAAATGCGGACGACCATCGCGGAAAACCCGCACCCGGACTGGATCGACATCCATAACTTGAAAATGATCCAATACGGCAGTTACTTCTACATCGACTGCGACCTGACGCTGCCGTGGTATTACAACATCCGTCAGGGACACGCGGCCTGCACCGAACTGCGGGAAACCATCCGAAAAGGATTCTCCGACCGGGTGCTGCTGTCGATTCACACCGATTCGTGCGACGAAAAACACTGTAGCCACTGCGCCGTCGGCGACTGCCCGTACCGCCGCGAACGGTTTGCGGCTCCATTGATCTACACGCTGCGGGAACTGACCGAAACGGACGAAGACCGCGACGAGTAACCGTTTCGGCTCCCCCACCTCTCCGCAACGACGCCGGCCGTCGCTCACAAAACCGGCCCGGAAACATCCCCGCAAAACTCTTTTTCGAAAACGACAGCCGTTTTCAAAAATTCCGTACATTTGCCGCGGAAATTTCGAGGGAAAATTTTTACGATGGGAACATTGTCACTGAGCGCTACGAAATACTACCGGATCTCGGTCAGCGCTTTTTTCTTTATTCAGGGCCTGGTATTTTCGAGCTGGGCCAGCCGCATCCCCGACATCAAAGACGCCCTGCACCTGAACGAAGCGGTGCTCGGATCGGTGCTGTTCGCGCTGCCGGTCGGACAACTCTCCGCAATGGCGCTGTCGGGCTACCTGGTCAGCCGCTACGGCAGCAAGCTGGTACTGACCGTAGCAGCGTTGCTCTACCCGGCCGCGCTGGTCGGGCTCGGAGCGGCCTCGTCGATCGGACAGCTCACGCTGGGACTCTTCCTGTTCGGCATCACGGCCAACCTGTGCAACATCGCCGTCAACACGCAGGGAGTCGGCGTCGAACGGCTCTACAACCGCAGTATCATGGCGTCGTTCCACGGCTTGTGGTCGCTGGCCGGATTCTGCGGAGGGCTAGTCAGCACGCTGATGGTCGGTTACGACATTCCGCCGCTGATGCATTTCTGCATCATTTATGCGGTTACATTCGCGGTGCTCGTCACGATGCGCGGCTCGATGCTGCCGCGCGACGCCAAGCCGGCCGACGAAAAAAAACCGAAAAAGGTTTTCGTCCGTCCCGACCGTTACATCCTGCTGCTCGGACTGATCGCTTTCGGCAGCATGGCCTGCGAGGGAACCATGTTCGACTGGAGCGGCGTCTATTTCGAAACGGTCATCCGGCCTCCGAAAGAGCTGATCCGGCTCGGCTACATCGCCTTCATGTGCACGATGGCCTGCGGCCGGTTCACCGCCGACCGGCTCGTAACGCGGTTCGGGGCGATCCGGGTGATCCGCGCCAGCGGCATCGTCATCGCGACCGGGTTGCTGCTGTCGGTGCTGTTCCCGCACCTGACTACCGCCACGCTGGGATTTCTGCTGGTCGGATTCGGGACGTCGTCGGTCGTGCCGTTGTGTTACAGCTTGGCCGGGCGGTCGAAAACGATGCTGCCGGGGGTGGCGCTGGCGACCGTCTCGACGATCGGATTTTTCGGGTTTCTGCTCGGCCCGCCGGTGATCGGCTTCATCGCCCACGCGTTGAATCTGCGTTGGTCGTTCGCGCTGATCGCCCTGATCGGCCTCACGACGACCGTCGCCGCCCCGATGCTGCGACAGAAATAGTTCCGGGCTCCCGCTCCGCCGGAATAGGCGGCCGAAATCCCCTTCCAAGAAGTATCGCATACGATTTTTTTCGCTATATTTGAACGAAACGTATCAAACGATACCGATATGAAAAAAATTAACCGACGCACTTTTTTGCAGCAGGCGGGACTCGTAACCGCCGCCCTCGCCGCGGGAATGTACGATCAGGTCGCAGCGCGGCCGTCGAGCGGCACGGCCGCCGGAAGTCTACCCTCAGCGGCAACCGACGACATTACTTCCGAAAACGGCCGGTTCACCGCCGCGCTTCGGGATCACGGCCGGGCGCTGACCAACCCAGGCATGGGCTGGACGATGCATTTTTACTCGAACATCCTCTCCAACTACGGATCGCAGCTCGAACCGTCCGATACGCTGGACGATTTTCCGGGGCTGAGCACCGTCTACCTGCGGGTTCCGTGGGCCTTTCTCGAACCCGAGGAAGGCAAATTCGTCTGGGAACTGCTCGACACCCCGGCGCAGCGCTGGATCGACAAAGGCAAATACGTCGCCTTCCGCGTCAGCGCGACCGAAAGCTGGCTGTACCACGCCACGCCGAAATGGGTATTCGACGCCGGAGCGACGGGATACGACGTCGAAGGTCATTACCTCGAACCCGACTACGAAGACCCGGTATTCATAGAGAAGGTGGAAAACTTTTTGCGGGCGATGGCCGAACGCTACGACCGCAACCCGCACGTCGCCTTCGTGGACGTCGGACACTTCGGGATGTGGGGCGAGGGTCATACGGTCATGAGCACGCCGAAGCACGGCCGTTCATGGGGCCTGGAAACCCAGAAAAAACACATCGACCTGTACTGCAAGCATTTCAAAAACACCCAACTTTGCATCTCGGACGACTTTGCCGGGCACGACGCGCCGGGCAGCCGTTTCCCGATCACCGACTACGCCTTCTCGCGCGGCGTGACCATCCGCGACGACAGCATCCTGGTGCAACCGCCGCCTCATTCGTGGTACCACAGCGAAATGGCTCAGCTCTTCTGGCCGACGCTGCCGGTAATCCTCGAACACGAACACTACGGCGGATCGAAAGAGCGCGGCAGTTGGGACAAAAATCTGCTGGTCAAGTCCGTCGAAGATTACCACGCCTCGTTCATGTCGATTCACTGGTGGCCGCGCATCCTGCTCGAAGAGAACCGCGACGCGATCGACCGGATCAACCGCCGGATAGGTTACCGCCTGCAGGTATCCGGAATCTCGTGGCCCGAAAGCGTAAAAATGGGCGAACCGTTGGAAATCCGTTCCGCATGGAGCAATGCGGGCGTAGCCCCCTGCTACCGCGGCGGCCACCCGTGTTTCACGTTGAAAGACGACAAAGGGGGAATCGTATCGGCGCTGGTGGTCGACGATTTCGACCTGCGCTCGCTTCCGGTTTGCGAAGCGGGAAAAGCCGAAGAACGGCAAATCGTTTCGACGTTCCGGATCGCTCCGCGCTATGCCGACAAAGCGGGCACTTTTTTCCGCGCGTGCAAACCGGGCGTTTACGACCTGTACGTCTCGGCCGGTATGCGTGACGGCACTCCGGTCTACGAACTGCCCTACGACGGCAATGACGGACGGCGACGCTATAAACTGGGACGGATTACGGTTAGCGAATAAACCGACGGACACGACGAAGGGGTTCCGCTTTGAAAAGCGGAACCCCTTCGTCGTGTCATAGATGCTTTTACAGAACTTCGGCCTTGTATCCGGCCTGCTCCACCGTCCGGACGATCTCTCCGTCGGACAGGTCGGACGTTACGGTCAATATTCTCTCGGGCGTGCTCAAATCGATCGACCAGCTTTCGGCCGGCACGATCTTGTTCAGCGCCTCCCCGATGCGGGCGACGCATCCGCCGCACTTGGCGTTAGTTTTGAATCTTGCTGTTTTCATATCTTCTTTATTCTATATTCTATTCGAGACAAACTGTCGCGGTATCCATTTTCACGGTCACCATCCGGTGGTAATTCGCTCCGGACGAAACGGCCGGGTCAAGCAGATGGTACAGCGGCGTAAGCCGGAACTCCGTACCTTCAATCCGGAAAGCATCCGGCCCGTCGGCGACGATCGGGAATTCTTTCCCGGCCAGTTCCAGCGGAGAGTCCGCTTCATAACCGAGCACCAACGGCCCATACATCGCCTTATAAAGCGTTTTATCGGCAATATCCCGGTTCTCGAGCGGCACCCAGCGGGGTTCGAAGCCGTAATTCAGCGCCACCGTATCGCCGGCGTCGAAATGCCCGCTCACCCGCAGGAATCCCTGCACGAAATGTGCCGAAACATCCGAATGCGACGGCAGTTGCACCGAATCGGGACGAAGGTAAGACGGCACCGCCAGCGCGAGGGTCACGGCGCGCTTCGGCGCTTCGGTCACGATGAACTCGACCCGGTTCCCGAACGGGTAACCGGTATGTTGCGAGAGCGCGATGTTTCGGTCGGGCAGCGCGAGCGTACTCTCGTGATAGAACGGAACGTACACCGTATCCGCCTCTACGAAATAGGCGTATTCCGCAGCGCGGCCCAATCCCTCTCCGCCGCGCATCGTGCAGCACCAGGTCGCCTCGTCGGCATGGATCGCCAAGTCGGGCGACACGACGCCCACCGGCCGGTCGCACCCGAATCCGCCGTTGGCACGCTGCGTAGCGGCTATCCCGTTCAGGTAGATCTTATCGGCGTCCTCGAGGTATTGCGGATTCCGCGTAACAGCCCACAACTGCGTGGCGACCAGATAAGAATCAATGATCGCGCAAGGCTCCGTCCAGGTATCGTAACGCTCGAACCAGTTGTAATTCTCGTAATTTTCGGTCATGCCGAACTCTTTATACAATTTCCAACGTGTCTCGACCTTAGGAATCAGCGTCGTATCCCCGGTCAGGGCCGCATAACGCAACATCCCGCGCATGGCGGTCAACGACGCATGAGTCTGCGCCTTGATTCCCACCAGATCCATTCTCTCGAAAAGAGCGATCAGCTTTTCTATCAATGCCTTGGACTGCTCCGACGGAACATACTGGTACGAATGGATCAATCCTTCCATCCCGATGAATACGCAGCCGATATCCGACGACAGCCGCCAGCCGCCAACCGTATTCTGCACGCTGCCGGACATGTCTCCCGTACCGGCAATTCGCTCCTTGTCGCTGAGCGGATATTTGTCGACGAACGACGCGATCGGAACGAACAGGCTGTCCACGATCGTCCGCGCGATTTCCAGCGCCTGCGGATCCTGTTTCCACGCATAATATTCGCACAGCCCGCGCAACAGCCAGCCATGCCCGGACAACTGCTGTTCGTCGACCTCCCCTTCGTGGATCGAACCGAGATAGCCTTTGGCGTTCAGGTGTTCGGGCAGCAGGCGGATCAGTTCGCCGAGGTATTTCGGCTCGCGATGCGAAGCGCGTCCGTCGAGCACCAGGGCGAGAATCGTCCGCCCCTCCTTGTCGCCGGGCCATCCGCCCGACTCCTGTTCGGTCCAATAGACCTGTTCCGGCTGATACAGTTCGGTTTCCATCCGGTCGAAATTGCGGCTCAGGCGATCGCCCAATTCACCGCCGACCGTAACGTTCTCGAATCCGGCCGGAGCCAGCGTCCGATCCCCGTCCTGCAAGCAACCCGCCATAAAACCGGCTGAGCAGAACACTGCCAGATAACTCCAAAATTTTCCTTTCATCGGTTCTTCGATTTTGATTCAGTAGTTCTAATTCCCGCTGCCAAACATCCGTCACTCGGACTTGAACCTGCGGATCTCTTCCTTCAATATTTTCAAATATTTGTCGCCGTGCTCCACGGAGGGCTCGATATCCTTGCTGACCTCGACGCTCGGCTGTTCGCCGGTCGTCCATTCGTTCCACGACACGACCATCGCAAAACGGGTTCCGATCTCCCGGGCGCGGGCGAACTGCTCTCGGAGCGTCTGCCCGTCGCGGCGTCCTTTTTCCGGAATGTAACCGGCATCGCCCGGATCGCCCTGTTTGCGGGTCGCAGCGCAGACGACCATCGTCTCGGGTTTCCCGTCGTAGATCGGATAGGTCTGCTCGCCGCGGTCTTCCCATGCCCAGTAACCGTATTTGCTGACCCGGTCTTCGGTGCGCAGCGACGGCTGTTCCGAGACGTACCCGGTCATCCAGCGTACCGTGAAACGGTCGTCGTTCCACTCCGGGGTTCCGTTCTGCCACGGCGACGGCGTATCGACATACACCACCAACAGCGGCTTACCCAGGTATAGCTGCATCATGTCCTTGTATTTCGGATTGTTGGCGTACATGTCGTACACCTGGTCGGCCTTCTTCTGCAACCGGCCGTCGTCGGCGGCTTCCGGAGCCCCGGTCACCCCGATGAAAATGCTGATCTTCGGATGTTTCATCCCTACTTTGCCCATCTTGTAGTACTCGTCGAACAGGATGGCCGTAGCGTCCTCGATCAAATCCTGCTTCCCGCCTACCCAAAATTCATCGGGATCGTAAGTCACGTTGTTCGACCAGTCGAGCCAGATAAAGTCGACACCCGCATCGGTCAGCCACTCGGCATGTTTGCGCATGACGCGGCGGTCACGCGAATCGTACCGGCCCAGCGCCGGCATCCCCCACGTATTTCCCCAAATATCGTTATCCATCCAAGAAGTGTAGGCGATGCCCACCTCGCGCTCGGACGGCGGAACAGGAGTAATTTTCCGGTTGTCTTTTCCGCCGGAAACGTCCGCGCAGCAAAGCGTTCCGGCCGTCAGGATCAGGATTGCCGCAAGCGCTCCGAATCGAATCGTTCTTTTTTTCATCGTTTTGAATCAGTTAGTTAGGTTGGAAATGGTTTTTCGTTATTCCGGCTGCTCCGGTATGCGGGAAGGCAGCTTCATCCGCATACCGTTCTCGCGAGTCAGCCGCAGGTCGAAATCGCTCTGCGGCCGGCGCCAATAGCTCATCATATTGTCCGGAGCCGACGGATCGGACAGGCGGCCGCCCCCTTTCCAGGTCTGGAATTCGTCCCAGTCCTTACCGTTCCACATTTTCAGGACATAGATCATCGAAACGGCATGTCCCTTCCAGGGAATCAGGTCTTCGATCAGCACCGTTTTGGCGCGTTTGCAGACTTTCACTTTGCGGGTAAACGACGAAGTCGTCAACAGTTCGATCTCTTCGGGCGTACAATATTTCCGCAGGTTCTCGTTCGAGAACAGGCATTTCTGCTCCGCGACAAAGCCGGAGGGCCGGTTCTGTACCGTATCAAGCAACGGATAAACCGAACAATTCCGGTGATGCTCCCAACTGAGCGGATGTTTTTTCGTCTCATTCAGGTAAGACGGACGCGAATAGCGAAGAACGCAGAACATCATCCCGCCGCCGAACAGAACCGTATCGGTTTTCGGGTCGATCTCGCAGGCAGCCAGCATACGGGCCGCCGCCCGATCCAGCGGGCAACTCCCGTGCTGCGTATAAAACTTACTGAAATAGAACGACAATCCCAACCGGTCGTTCCGGAAAGTGCCGGCGGTATCGACGACCCGGCTCGCGGAATCGACCCGATAACGCTGCACGCCGCAGGAAACGAAACTCCCGGCGCACAGAAACGCGCAGAAAACGAGCAACCATCTTTTCATCATTCGGTCAGTTTTAGGTCAGTTCTCTTAAAAACACAAATTCCCGGAAAGAAACCTGATTCTCTCCGGGCTTGTTTGCAGGCCCGATCGGGGCCGGGAAGAAACGCTACTTCTTCGGCTTCGGAGCCAGAATCAGGATCATCCGCTTCCCTTCGAGGCGCGGCATCTGCTCCACTTTGGCCAGCTCTTCCAGATCGGTCGCGAAACGCAGCAACAGGATTTCGCCCTGATCCTTGAACACGATCTGGCGTCCTCTGAAAAAGACGTAGGCTTTCACCTTGGCCCCCTCTTTCAGGAAGTTCTCGGCGTGTTTCAGTTTAAAATCGTAATCGTGGTCGTCGGTATTGGGCCCGAAACGGATCTCCTTGACCACCACCTTGACGATCTTCGATTTGATCTCTTTCGCCTTTTTCTTCTGCTGATAAAGGAATTTCGAATAATCGACGATCCGGCATACGGGCGGATCGGCCTTCGGAGAGATCTCCACCAGATCCAGGCCCATCTCGTCGGCTTTGTTCAGCGCATCGCGCAGCGACATCACCTCCGGCTGCTCGATATTGTCGCCGACCACCCTGACCTGCGGCGCCGTAATAAAATTATTGATCTTATGCGCGGCCTCTTTTTCCGGCATTCTTCCCCTCATGTAGGGTCTCGATTGTGGTTTCGTAATTATAGTTTTGTCCTCCTTACGTTAGTGAAACAAAATTTTATCTGTAAAAACGGGAGCCGTTTGCGGCTCCGGTTCCGGCGCGGCATCCGCCTCCCGTTTTCATCCTTTTCTATTTATTCAACTTCTGAATCTCGTCGGCGACCATCTTGCGGATCAGTCCGACGAAATCGTCCTTCGTCATCACGCCCTTGTCGCCTTCGCCCTGGGCGCGGACAGCCACCGTGCCTTCCTGTTCCTCCTTTTCCCCGACGATCAGCAGGAACGGAATCCGTTTCAGTTCGTTGTCCCGGATCTTCCGTCCGATCTTCTCGTTACGGTCGTCCACCTGAGCACGAATATCGGAATTATTTAGAAAATCTGAAACTTTTTTCGCATAATCGTTGAATTTTTCGCTGATCGGCAGCACGACCACCTGGTCGGGAGACAGCCACAACGGGAATTTTCCGCCGGTATGCTCAAGCAGGACGGCCACGAAACGCTCCATCGAGCCGAACGGCGCGCGGTGGATCATGATCGGGCGATGCTCCTTGTCGTCCGACCCTTTATAAGTCAGGTCGAAACGTTCGGGCAGGTTGTAATCCACCTGGATCGTTCCGAGCTGCCACTGACGACCGATCGCATCGCGCACCATGAAGTCCAGCTTCGGCCCGTAGAAGGCGGCCTCGCCGAGTTCGACGGTCGTATTCAGTCCCTTTTCGGCGGCCGCCTCGATGATCGCCTGTTCGGCCTTGTGCCAGTTTTCGTCCGAGCCGATGTACTTCTCCTTGTTGTTCGGATCGCGCAGCGACACCTGTGCGGTAAATTTATCGAAACTCAACGTCTTGAAAATATACAGCACGATGTCGATCACCTTCATGAACTCGTCCTTCAACTGGTCGGGACGGCAAAAGATGTGGGCGTCGTCCTGCGTAAACCCGCGTACCCGGGTCAGCCCGTGCAACTCGCCGCTCTGTTCGTAGCGGTACACGGTGCCGAATTCGGCGAAACGCAACGGCAGATCTTTGTAAGAACGCGGTTTGAATTTGTAGATTTCGCAGTGGTGCGGGCAGTTCATCGGCTTGAGCAGAAACTCCTCGCTGTCATCCGGCGTATGGATCGGCTGGAACGAGTCTTTCCCGTACTTGGCGTAATGCCCCGAAGTAACGTACAGGTCTTTCATCCCGATGTGCGGCGTGATTACCTGCAGGTACCCGTACTGCTTCTGCACGTTCCTCAAAAAGTGTTCCAAACGATCCCTGAGCGCAGCGCCTTTCGGCAGCCACAACGGCAAGCCCGCTCCCACGCGCGGCGAGAAACAAAACAGTTCGAGCTCCTTGCCGAGCTTGCGGTGGTCGCGCTTCTTGGCCTCCTCGAGCATCGCCAGGTATTCGTCGAGCATCGATTTTTTCGGAAAGGTGATTCCGTAGATACGGGTCAGCATCTTGTTGTTCTCGTTGCCGCGCCAGTAGGCCCCGGCCACCGAAGTCAGCTTGATCGCCTTCACGTAGCCCATGTGCGGCAGGTGCGGCCCGCGGCACAAATCGGTAAAATTACCGTTCGTATAGAAACTGATCGTCCCGTCTTCGAGCCCCTCGATCAATTCCACTTTATACTGGTCGCCTTTTTCGGTATAGGTCTTCATCGCCTCGGACTTGCTGACCTCGCGGCGACAGATCGCCTCCTTCGTGCGCGCCAGTTCTTCCATCTTTTTCTCGATCTTCGGCAGATCGCCTTCGGTGATCGGCACCGGACTGTCCACATCGTAGTAAAAGCCGTTCTCGATGCTCGGCCCAATCCCGAACTTGATCCCCGGATAGAGCGCTTCGAGCGCCTCGGCCAACAGATGCGACGAAGAGTGCCAGAACGCTTTCTTGCCTTCGGGATCTTCCCATTTGTGCAATTTGACCGACGAATCTTCGTTGATCGGGCGGTTCAGATCGACGATCTCGCCGTTGACCGAAGCCGACAACACCTCCTGCGCCAGGCGCGGGCTGATGCTCTCCGCAATTTGCATTGCGGTCGTTCCCTGGGCGTACTCACGAATGCCGCCGTCGGGAAAAGTTACTTTTATCATCATGAATCTATTCGTTTATCCGGCGCAATACGAGCTGCGCCGGCTGGTATTCGTTATGCTTTTTCCGGTTCATCGGGCAGCTCGGATGCCGACACGTCGGCGCCGCTATCCCGTTTGTATTTCTGCAACGGGTTCGCCGTAATCGCCGCGTATACGCGGCGGCTGCGCACTACGTCGAGCGCGAGGTAGATCGCATCGCGCATTGCGCTCTCGTCGGCCCGGTTCTCCCCGGCGATGTCGAAGCCCACGCCGTGCGCCGGACTGGTACGGACGACCGGCAACCCCGCCGTAAAGTTCACCCCGCCGCAACTGAGCGCCTTGAATGGAGCGAGTCCCTGATCGTGGTACATCGCCAGCACGGCGTCGTATTTCATATAACCGGCCGAAGCGAAAAAGCCGTCGGCGGCAAACGGTCCGAAAGCCAGTATTTTCTGCTGGGAAGCAGCCTGAATGGCCGGAACGATGATCTCCTTCTCCTCGCTGCCGATCAATCCTCCGTCGCCGGCATGCGGATTGAGACTCAGTACGGCGATGCGCGGTTCGCGCACCGAGAAATCCTGGATCAGCGACTGCCGGAGCTCGCGCAACTTGGTCACGATCCGCTGTTTGGTAACCGATGCGCTGACCTCCGAAACCGGGATATGAATGGTTACCAGCCCCACCTTCAGCAGATCGCTGCACATCAGCATCAGCGGATCGCCGCCGAATTCGTGCGCGAAAAATTCGGTATGCCCGGTAAAGCCGAACTGTTCGCCCTGCACGTTCTCCTTGCAGATTGGAGCCGTAACCACCGCGTCGATCAGGCCGGCTTTCAGGTCGGCGGCCGCAGCCCGGAGCGCAGCGACGGAAGCCTCGCCGGCCGCCGCGCTCAGCACGCCCGGTTCGACGCGCAGGTCGCCGGACACGCAATCGACCAGGCTGATCCGTTTCGGAGCGGCCTCGCGGGCCGACACAACCGTACTGAATCCGAAGTTTTCCGCCGCTTCGATCTGTTTTTTATAAAAAGAAGCCGCCTTGGCCGAACCGTAAACGATCGGCGTGCACAATTCGCACATTCGCGGATCGCAAAGCGTCTTGATAATCACCTCGTATCCGATGCCGTTCACATCGCCCTGCGTAATACCGATCCGTATTTTGGAATCACTCATACGTCATTTATTTGAAATTCCGGCGTCTCCGGCTAAAACCCGCAGACAACCGCCGTTCGAAAATAGAATATGCAAAGATATAAAACTATCTCGAATAAATATCGCACTGCAACTGTAACTTTTACACATCTTTCCCGTTATATAAATAATTTCACAGGATTCCGGTCCGGATAATCACGACCCGTTATGAGAAAAATACTCTTTTTGTTCGCATTGCTCGTCCCGGGAATCGCTCTGGCAGCCCAGACCCAGATGGTACGGCTGACCCGTTTCGAAGGGAAACCGATCGCCGGCGTAGCGGCCTCCGGCTCTTTCAACGTGGAGTTGATCCGCTCCGACCGGACGTATGCCGTCGTAGAGGTCAACGCCGAATACGAGGATATCCTGCTGTTCGAGTTGGACGGTCGGGGCGTAGTCACGGTCGGATTCAGGACGAACGCTCCGCTCCGTTTCGAAAACAACCTGGTTTGCCGCGCCAGAATCTATCTGCCGCACCCCGAATTCATTCACGGGTCGGGAGCGGCCAGCATCGTTTGCAGCGGCGGTTTCGAAAGCAACGCCCTGCAGATCGAACTGAACGGAGCGGCCAAACTCAACGGGCCGGAGATCGCGGTCACCGGAGAGGTAAACCTGCAATGCAGCGGAGCCAGCCGGATGACCGACGCCGCGATCAACTGCCGGGAATTGAACGGCATCCTGAACGGGGCCTCGAAAGCCGATATCCGGGAGTTCAGCGGCAACCTGTTCTGCGATATCTCCGGGGCCTCGCGCATCCGCATGGCCGGCAACGCCGGGATCGCCGACATCAAGGCCAGCGGAGCTTCGAATTTCGACGGGCAGCAACTCAGTTCGCGGGATTGCCGGATCGAAGCGTCCTCGGCGTCGAAAGTAAACACCGGAACCGTACTGGGAGACCTGACGGCCAACGGAAACAGCGCCTCCAGCATCACTTACAAAGGAGACCCGACGATCCGGAGCATCACCATCTCTTCCGCATCGTCGATAAAAAAAGCACTCTGACAAGTCAACTGCATAATTAGATTAGGATTAGTTTTGTTTTGTTGGACGGGCCGCCCCTTGAGTTGGGCGGCTTCGTCTTTTTTGCATTTAGACATCGTATATTTACAATTTATTTTGACGGAACACGTCATAAATAAATTATATTTGCGACGTAATTCTAAACCTGAATGAATGAAATCCTTTAAAATCGGAGATCTTACCATCAAACTGCCTATCATCCAAGGCGGTATGGGAGTAGGCATTTCCCTCTCGGGACTGGCCTCGGCCGTAGCCAACGAAGGAGGCGTCGGAGTGATCTCGTGCGCCGGAATGGGCCTGCTGTACCCGAAATTCTCGAAAGACTATCTGACGAACAGCATAATGGGTCTCAAAGAGGAGATCCGCAAGGCGCGCGCAAAAACGCGCGGCGTGATCGGGGTCAACGTCATGGTCGCGCTGAGCAACTTCTCGGACATGGTCAAAACATCGATCGCGGAGAAGGCCGATATCATCTTCTCCGGCGCGGGGCTGCCGCTCGACCTGCCGTCCTACCTACAGCGGGAGAGCACCACGAAACTGGTGCCCATCGTCTCTTCGGCCCGCGCGGCGAAGATCATCTGCGAAAAATGGAAAGCGAACTACGACTACCTGCCCGACGCCATCGTCGTCGAAGGTCCGAAAGCGGGCGGTCACCTCGGCTATAAAAACAACCAGATCGACGACGCCAACTACTCGCTGGAACACATCGTTCCGGAAGTGGTCGCCGAAGCGCGGCATTTCGAAAAGCTTTACGGCCGCCGCATCCCGGTGATCGCCGCCGGAGGACTCTATACCGGCGAAGACATCTACCGGATCATGGAACTCGGCGCCGACGGGGTGCAGCTCGGCAGCAAGTTCGTGACGACCGAAGAATGCGACGCGTCGCAGGCGTTCAAGGACACTTATATCAATTCCCGCGAGGAAGACATCGAAATCATCGCCAGCCCGGTAGGAATGCCGGGGCGCGCGATCGCCGGGGAATTCATCCGCCGGGTGCGCGAAGGGCTGACCCGTCCGAAAAAGTGCCCGTTCCACTGCATCAAGACCTGCGACTACACCAAGAGTCCCTACTGCATTATCATGGCGCTGTACAATGCGGCCAAAGGCAACCTGTCCCGCGGATACGCTTTCGCAGGAGCCAATGCGTTCCTGTCCAAAAAGATCACGAGCGTCCGCGAAACGATCGCTTCGCTACAGGCCGAGTTCCGCGCAGCGGAACTGCGCCGCAAACGCGGCCCGCTGTCGGTATAACGCCAGACAGGGACGGGCGGCCGCCTGTTTTCAAAACGGTATTCGGAGATATTTCCTATCTTTGGGTATCGTTTTTGTTTGATACCTGTCGATTAATCGAAATTTAAGTTATGAAGGAAACCGTTCGCAAAAATTACCCGGTACTGGAAATGAGCTGCGCGTCCTGCGCCATGAGCGTCGAACAAACCGTGCGGAAACTGCCCGGAGTCACCGACGCATCGGTGAATTTCGCATCCAACCGGCTGTCGGTCGGATTCGACGAATCGCAGATCACGCCGCAGCAGATCCGCGCCGCCGTCCAGGCTTCGGGATACGACCTGATCATCGACGAACAGGGCGGAGAGGTCAAACAGCAGCAGGCCGAACGCAACCGCTACCTGCGCCTGCGGTACGACACGATCGGAGCGTGGCTGTTCTCGCTGCCGATCGTCGTGATCGCCATGCTGTTCATGCACATGCCTTACGGCAACTGGATCATGCTCATACTGTCGCTGCCGGTATTGTTTTTTTTCGGGCGCGGCTTTTTCGTCAACGGATGGAAACAACTGCGCCACCGGCAGGCCAACATGGATACGCTGGTGGCCCTCAGCACGTCGATCGCTTTCCTGTTCAGCCTGTTCAACACCGTTTACCCGCAGTTCTGGCTCCGGCGCGGACTCGAACCGCACGTCTATTACGAAGCCGCCTGCGTAATCATCGCATTCGTGCTGGTCGGCAAACTGCTCGAGGAACGCGCCAAAAGCAACACATCGTCCGCCATTAAAAGACTGATCGGCCTGCAGCCGACCACCGCCCGGCTCGTGAGGGGCGATCACGAAGAGGACGTTCCGATCTCCGCATTGCAGGTGGGCGACCGGGTTTCGGTACGCCCGGGCGAAAAAATCCCGGTGGACGGCGTCGTTCGCGACGGATCGTCGTACGTAGACGAAAGCATGATCACCGGCGAACCGCTGCCCGTCGGCAAGGAGGCCGGGGACAAAGTGGTGGCCGGCACGATCAATTCGCGCGGGACGTTCGTTCTCGAAACCACCGGAGTCGGCAGCGACACGCTGCTGGCCCGGATCATCCGCATGGTACAACAAGCCCAGGGCAGCAAAGCCCCGGTACAGCGCATCGCCGACCGGATCGCGGCAATTTTCGTACCGACGGTCATCGGCATCGCGCTGCTGACCTTCGCGCTGTGGCTGGCCATCGGCGGCATGGACTATTTTTCGTATGCCCTGCTATCGGCCGTCTCGGTGCTGGTCATCGCCTGTCCCTGCGCGCTGGGACTGGCTACGCCGACCGCGCTGATGGTCGGCATCGGCAAAGGAGCCGAGAACCAGATCCTAATCAAGGACGCGACGGCCCTCGAACAACTGTGCCGGATCGATACCGTCGTCATGGACAAGACCGGTACGCTGACCGAAGGGCGCCCTTCGGTCGTCGACTGGATCGCCGCAGGCCCCGACCTGCCGGAGTACCGAAACATGATCTGCGCCGCCGAAATGAAATCCGAACATCCGCTGGCCAGCGCCATCGTAAACTACCTGTCGGCACACGAAGCGCAACCCTGCGAAGTGGCCTCGTTCGTCAGTCTGACCGGGCGTGGAATCCGTTTTACGGCCGGCAACGCGGACTACTGGCTCGGCAGCCGCAACCTGATGGCCGAACAAGGCGCCGCGCCGGCCGAAGAAACGGACGTGCGGATCGAAACGGCCCAGCAGACTGGCGCAAGCATCGTCTATTTCGGCACGGCCGACCGACTGCTGGCCGTCATCGTTATCAACGATACGCTGAAAGCGACCACGCCGCCCGCCCTCGACCAACTGCGCAGGCTGCACATCGACATCGCCATGCTGACCGGAGACAGCCGTAAGACAGCGGCCGCGCTAGCCGAACGGCTCGGCATCCGCCATTACCGGGCCGAAGTGTTGCCCGACGACAAAGACAAATACATCCAGCAATTGCAGCGGGAAGGTAAGCGCGTAGCGATGGTCGGCGACGGCATCAACGACTCGCAAGCGCTGGCTCGCGCCGACGTCAGCATCGCAATGGGGCACGGCACCGACATCGCAATGGACGTCGCGATGGTCACGCTGATGAATTCCGACCTGCTGCTGCTGCCGAAAGCCTACGTTCTGTCGCGCAAAACCGTCCGGCTGATCCGGCAGAACCTGTTCTGGGCGTTTATTTACAACCTGATCGGCATCCCGATCGCGGCCGGCGTGCTCTACCCGCTGTACGGCATCCTGATGAATCCGATGCTGGCCGGAGCCGCCATGGCGTTCAGTTCCGTATCGGTAGTCGCCAACAGCCTGCGTCTGAAATGGATGTCCACAGGAACGCCGCCTCTTTCGTCCGGCCGCCCGAACAACGTTCGCGCCGATTAAAACACAGAACGCTCTCCCCGGTCGGGGAGAGCGTTCTGCATATCGGATAAAATCCGCAGGTACTATTTCAGCCGCATCAACGCTGCGATTTCTTTCGGCAGGTCGGTGTTGTCCATGATCCCGTTGATCCGGTCGGCGCACGCGCCGTACAGGTAAACGGGCACCAACGTACCGGTATGTCCGGTCGTGCCGAACTGGTATCCGATCCCGCTTTCGGAGAGCGTGAAATCGGTCTTGTTGCTCGTGATCGACAGTCCGGAAGTTTCGTGATCTGCCGTCACGACGACCAGCGTGCCGGGATGGGTGTCGGCAAAATCCATCGCAGCGCCGACAGCCCGTTCGAAATCGCGCGTCTCGGCCAGGATGCCTTCCGCATTGTTGGCGTGCCCTTCCGAATCGATTTGCGATCCTTCGATCATCACCATGAAACCCTTTTTGGAGCCGGCCGCATTGTTCGACAGGATTTCGAGCGCCTTTTTGGTCGCATTGCACAGGTAATTTTCGTCGCGGCCCTTCATCACCGTCGGCATGTACTCGTCGGCGAACAGTCCGACCACCTTGCCGCGGTCCACCCCGTTCAGTTCGTTCATATCGTACACGACGCGGTAGTCCTTCGTTTTCAGCGCGTCGATCAGCGGCTTGCCGTCCTTCTGTCCTTCCTGCAGGAACTTCTTGCCGCCGCCCAACGCAACGTCCACGCCGCTTTCGACGAACTGCTCGGAAATTACGTCCAGATCGCCGCGGCTGGGCACATGTGCGAAGAAAGCGCCCGGAGTCGCATGTTGTAGGTAGACGGTTACGACCAAACCGGTCTGGTATCCCTCCTCTTTGGCCCGCTCCATAATCGATTTGAAAACCTGCCCGTCGGGCCCCATTCCGAGCATACCGTTATCGGTTTTGTTCCCCGATGCCAGAGCGGTCCCGGCAGCGGCCGAATCGGTCACGCGGTTGTTCGCCGAGTAGGTCTTAATCAGGGCGATGTTCCCGCTGCGGTCGAACGCCGTGGGCCGGTAGCCGTTCTCAAGCATCATCATCGACACTTGCGACAATCCCATCCCGTCGCCAATCATGTAAATCACATTCTTTACCGCGCATTTTCCGCTTTTTTTCGGGCCCGGTCCGGATTTGGCCGACAAATCCGCCGTCAATGCGGCCATCCATACGACAAGCAGTCCCAAGACAATTTTTTTCATCTTCTTCTATTTTTAAGTTGACAAAATCTGTTTTTCGCTTAACAAAGATACGATTTTTACCCGAAGGTAGCGGTTAAGTTCCCGTTAAAATGATTTTCGAGCAAAAAATGCGGACGGATAATTTGTGCGAAACGAAATATTTGCTACTTTTGCACTCGCAAACGCCGAATGACGGCGGGATAGCTCAGCTGGTTAGAGCGCATGATTCATAATCATGAGGTCCGGGGTTCAAGTCCCCGTCCCGCTACTATAAAAGGTTATGACTTCCGTCATAACCTTTTTTGTTTATCAACTTAGTAAAATCGCGAGTTACACACATACCCATAAAGCGATGCGACATCCGCTTCGCTTTATCGACGGATATCGATGCTATCAAATCAAACAGTCACACCTAATCGCTCCGCTTATTCAATTTCTCCAGAATTTCTTTAAAATCATATTTATACATCTCCTCCATATTATAATTCAGCGCATACAAATCCCCGTTGATCAAATCGACGGCATACGCAGAAACAAACCGATCCAATTTCACTTCGGCCAATGGATTCCCATCCCAGTCGAAAAACTGAATCACCGGCTTTTTCGACATCTCCTTTCCGATATTTTCTCTTTTCTCACCCAGGTACAAAGCGCCGAAAAAATCAGGGAACGCGACCAGATCCATATAAGTGCGCTTTCTGCTTTGGGGATCGAGATCTTGCACGTCGCCGATACGATCCAACTGTCTGCCGACACAAATCGTTTTCCCGAAAGAGCCGTCCGGAGAATATACGTTAATCTGATTTAATCTGTTAGGAGCTTCGACAATCCGGCTACCGTCGGCATTGCATTTCGTTGCCGTCGACAGAATATTAAAATCTTCTCCCGCACGCACGGAAGAAAAATTTAACTTTTCGAGATTCTCCGGAATCGTTTTTTCTCCTTTATGCAGAATGTATCTTATTTGTCGGGTATGCTCTTCATTAATCTCTTTACATAAAAAAGTCGTACTGTCCAATACGATAAACGCCGTCAGATTCCGAGGAAAAGAATCTTGCATCATTCTCATACGAAGCGCCTTGTTTTTTATCGTTTCAGATAAGTCCATTTTATAGGATTTCCCTGTCGGAAAACTGTATATAATAGCTTTGAGCCGGCCTTGCTCTTTCAGAAAATTTTGCTGCTTCACCCAAGGCGAAGACAACAGTTCGTTGGGTCCGTTTCCCTTCATCAAATATTTCCCCAAATGCTTATATTCGGGCAATGAGACAAGCGACCAGTACCCCTTATTATCGGATGTGGAAATAAGCAGCAATGAATCCCGAATAACAATACTCGATACCCCGATTACATCCGGATCGAAAAGCGTCCCCTGGCCGATCGTAAAAGTTTGCGGAAACGTATCGACATATGCGACCTCGTCCAGAATCATGTAATCCGCCGAAGGAACGACAGCCTGTCGGCAGGCTGAAACAAAAAAAGAAAACGCTACGACCGAAACAACACATCGTTTATTCATACCCAATCCTATTAAAACTCCGCTCTTATTTACAAATCAACAATTATTTGGAACACTTACCCCGACCGTACCATGTGCATTTGGAACGACATATTCCACAAAACTACGTGATCCGCAACGGAACACCGGCTCAACCTAATTTTTTCTTATATTAAATCCTCATCAGCGAAGATATTTTATCCAAATTTACTATCTAAAGTTCAATTCTCATCGCATTTTTATTCTTTTTACATCGCCGATTCAACATGACTATCGACAAGATCGCCGATTCCGAAATCGAAACCGAATTCATTTTCCTTATATAAAATGGATTCGATTCCCGAATGAATCGTTATATTTGTATCAAACACGGAAGATGACATTCCGAAAAAAGTCTCAAAAAACTCGCTGAATCGAACGTACCGACAACCATTTACAAAACTCGTATCATTACCAACTAACCCCACATTATTATGAAACGTTTCTTGACATGCTGCCTTCTGGCGGCAACCCTGGCCTGGTTCGGATGCGCCGAAAACCCGTCCAAAGGCAATGCCGGTTCTAATTCCGGCACCGACTCGACCTCCGTAACCGAAGGCCCCGTCCCGATGACCCATATCCTGATTTGCTGCCGCAGCGCGAACGAAGGAGTCATCAAGTTCAAGGTAGGCGACAAGTGGATCACCGATCACGATTACAAAAACATCGACCAGGCCCGCGCGATCCTTTCCACGATCCAACAGGCCGGCATCAACAACGTGATCATCGACCTGACCAATCCCAGCCAATGGGCGACCGTTCCCGCGAGCTGGCCGGGATGCCAGCCCAACGAAAACGCCCTGTGGGACGTGAATACCAAGTACCAGCTCGAAACCATCGAGACGGTGTGCAACGAACTGGGGATGCAGTTCATCATGTTCATCGGCAACCCGGCGGCCCACACGTTGGCCTACTGGAACGGCATCGCCAAACGCATCTGGGAAAACTGGGCCCAGAAGGATGTTTACCGCAAATACGGCTACGGAGACGACCGGCCGATGCTGGTGGTTTTCTACATGGGCGAAAACTTCCGGGAAATGTACGACGCCGCGCCGGACAACGAGAAAGACTACCTGGCTAAATTCCGGATCGGCACCTGCCAGGTCAACTCCCCGATGGATTTCGTCGCTTCGGACGGATGGGGTTACCGCAACCGCTCTTCGAGTTCGGATAACACGGTGCGGTTCGTCTGCCCGAACGAAGGAGTGGCTCCCGCAGACTGGAAACGCAGCACGCTGGATCAATGGAAAGAGAAAGTAGCCTGGGCAGGCGAAGCGTCCGAATACTGCATCTTCGGCTCATACGACGACACGTGCGATGCGATCTTCTGGGGAATTGCCGACACCAAAGAGAGCAAAACGGCCCACAAGCGTTATCCCAACGGGGAAAAACCGGACGATTACTACAACGTGGTAAAAGAGTACCTTGCGAACCGAGACAAGAAAAAATAGGCTTGCGAACCGACACGGCAAATTATCGAGGTGGAACCGTAAAACCGACCTTATATGAAAATGAAACATATATTACCGGGAATTTTGCTGCTGGGGATTATCGCCGCCCTGTCCTCCTGTTCCGCAGAACTGCGGATACAGCGCAAGCAATACAAAGAACAAAAACTGCCGCCCGGACAGGTTAAAAAAGTCACGGGATCGAAATCCGCCGCACCGTACGCCCCCGGACACAACCAGTAAACGATCCGGTGCCGTCCGTTCGCGGGCAGCACCGGAAGGCCGGTATACAAATCATTTTCCCTAACCGAAAGGCGGTCGCAGATACCTGCGACCGCCTTTCGGTTATTATCCGGCAAAGCCTCCCTTATTTAAACGGATTCTTTCCGGAATCGGACTCTTTGCCGGTCCGTTCGGCATTCATGGCTTTGTACTTGTCGATCATCGAATGGATAAAGTTATATCCGGACATGCTCCATTGCACGATGTTATAGATCAGGTTGGCCTTCCCGGTGATCTGCTCCATCAGGTAGCCCACCGAGAACATCTTCGATATCCCGCGGTAATCGTCCCGCAACCTCCGTTCAACCGCGTCCAATTCATTTTCCACGCGCAAGCGTTCGATCCTGACGTCCTGCAGCGAACGGATCCGCTGATAATGTACTTTACTCATCGTCCGAATGTTTTTTACGCATGTCATAGACCATTTTGCCGAACATCCTGGCCATCTGATCGACGATCAGCCTGCGGCGTACCGCATATACGATCGCCGCCAGCACGACGAACAGCCCTCCCATCAACAGTATGGCGCCGAGCATCGACCCGATTAACATGCCGATCACCCACGTCAGGGCCACGGCAAAGAACATCGCGGCGATCCACAGCAAAACAATCAGGACGACCACGCCGAACAGTGCGTTGAAAAAGGTCGAAAGATTCTCGATCAGGCCGAGCCGCAGACGATCCGCATAGAGCGCCGCATAATCCTTCACATCCCGAGTCGCCTGTCCGATTCGGCCCCTGTCGTTGTTTTCCATACCTGCGGCGGATTTACTGTTGTTTGTGGGCGTACAATTCCTCCTCTACGGCATCCTTTACCTTCTGCTCGCCGTGTTTGATCTTATCGACGATTTTGTGACGCGTGTTCTGCCCCGAATCGGGAGCCAGCAGCAGGGCTACGACCGCACCGATGGCAGCTCCGCCCAGAAACGAAAAAAAGCATTGACCTTTCATGATTTTAATTTTTTAAGGTTTGAAAAATAATTTCTGAAATACCGGATTACAGTGTTCCGTATTCGGTTTTAACAAAAAACAAACCACAATTCCCATTTCACGGAAAAATTGCGGACTTTCCGGAAATCCGGCCAAAAATAAAAACGGAGCTTTCTCAGAAATACCGCTCCCCCGCCATAAGGAAATCTACAAATCCGGGACCCAGACACGCATCATCCGCACAACTCCTTCCCCCCACACTCCAATTACTAAAAGAACAGAGCCAATGTTGCTATTTTAATGATATTATTATTTTCGTATAAATTGCGAATATCCCCCAAAGCAAACCTAAAGACAATCGACCATGCTAAAAAACTGAACCTTGAAAAATTTGCCATGGTAGCTACATGGAAGAAAACGAGAAAAGCGCGGTAATCGGCGGAGACTGGTATTACGTCGCATCTACCAACCGGCTCGAAAGCATAGGACCGGGGATAATGCACGAATCATCGAAGACGAAACGACATTAATGAATAACGGATATTCGTCTTTAAGCTTGCGACAAAATTCCACGAGTCTGAACACGGCAGAGTCGGGACAACAAAATGCGGTTCTTAGGGCGATGGGACGATGGTCGGTATCAATTCAAATGTACCCATAAGTGCTGCAAACTATGGAAGTACAGGCAGAGGAACAAGTTTTGCACAAACTTTACAAACATTAGATCCAATTACGAACCAACCGGTTACTGCCATTGCCATAAATTCCGGAACTAACTTTTTTAACGCAGCCAATTTCTACGATTAAATGTGCGTTCTTATTTAATGAGAACGTCCATTCCGACCAATATGCAAATAACCAATATCCGTCGGAGTCAGCCGCTTATTCTGACAGAGTGAACGACCCCTGGTTCCAATATCGCTCTCCTGCATTTCAACAAACGATAATCAAAATATGCGAATACATTTGATTTATAGTATTTGTTTGTTCGCCGAAATAAATTCAGCTATTGGAAACCTGCAAGCCCGGGATTCCGTACAACACTCCGATCCTCAAACCATTTTTCGTTCGGACGAGACGAAGCGCCCGTTATACGAGTAACCTTCAAAAACGGACAAATAGTATCGGTCACCGATGGCCCCTTGATTCAACCCTTTTGCCGCATAAAAAAAGAGTCCCCCGATTGCTCGGAGGACTCTAAGGAGGCGGCTACCTACTCTCCCACATGTTACTGCAGTACCATCGGCGTGAACGGGCTTAACTTCTCTGTTCGGAATGGGAAGAGGTGGAACCCCGCTGCTATAACCACCTAAATCTACATTGTTATAGCTAACAACATGATATCGTAAAGTTCTTTTGACTCAAACACCTTCTTTCGAGTATTTGACGATTCGAGGATGAGAAAAGGGCCCTCTGTAAAGAAAGTCGTTCGGGCTATTAGTACCGCTCGGCTTTGACATCACTGCCTTTACACCTGCGGCCTATCAACGTAGTAGTCTCCTACGGCCCTCAAGGGAAATCTTATCTTGGGGTTGGCTTCGTGCTTAGATGCTTTCAGCACTTATCCAATCCGAACATGGATACTCAGCGATACACCTGGCGGCATAACTGATAAACCAGAGGTTCGTCCAACTCGGTCCTCTCGTACTAAAGTCAGGACCCCTCAAATTTCCTACGCCCGCAACAGATAGAGACCGAACTGTCTCACGACGTTCTGAACCCAG